>Ga0074394_1007_pt1 | contig 62533 bp, 54 predicted proteins | sample YelNatPoosite2B6_FD_65461 | JGI IMG/M metagenome (GOLD analysis project Ga0074394, IMG submission 65461) | Hot spring thermophilic microbial communities from Obsidian Pool, Yellowstone National Park, USA - site 2 B6 (version 4) (version 4) | ecosystem: Environmental > Aquatic > Thermal springs >...
CATTGTCGCCTATTATAACAGAACAGCAGTGGTCCGTGTGAATTGTTGTAAGGTCCTGGATATTGGTGTTTTTGCCAATCACAATTTTATTTTCTTCACATCTTATAACACAACCAAACCATACACTTGAATTTTCTCAATTTCGACATCGCCTATGATAACTGCATTCTCTGCAACAAAAGCAGAAGGCGCAATTTTAGGTTTTTGCCTTTATAAGAAATTATCATTTTAGCTCTCAATCCCCTTTTCCATAAGATAAAGCTTTATAGCTATTGCATTTTCCCCTCTTTCTTTCAAGTTCGCATCCAACAATGTAAGATTTCTTCACATCACCGTTCATATTATAGTTTGCAGCAGCGCACCCGCCACTGCAGTAAAACCTCGCCCAGCACTTTGAACATTCATCTTTTTCATACACTGTATTTTTCTTAAACTCCTCAACCAAATCAAACTCTGCAGACCTTTAAAGACATCACCAATCTTAAAGTCTGGTTTGTCAACAAACTGGTGACACGGAAAGATATTCCCTACCGGGTCAACTGCTACATACTCAAACCCAGGCACACACCCTGAAAGTCTTTTTGAAACACATGGACCACCTGTAAGGTCTATATTGAAATGGAAGAAGCTAAAGCCTTCTCCTTTAAGTTTCGCATTTATATACTCCTCAGCCAAAATATCATACTCTTCTTTTATCCTTTCGATGTGACTCTCACGTATCGCCCAGGGACTGCTTTTGTCCAGTACAACAGGTTCAACCGAAATTTCTTTTATCCCAAGGCTGTATAAGTGTAAAACGTCCTTTGAAAAATCCAAGTTCTTTGCTGTAAATGTTCCTCTCACATAATAAGTTTTCCCATTTCTTTTTTGGATAAACCTCAAAATGTTGTTTGTGATTTTGCTATAGGTGCCATTACCGTTTCTGTCAATTCTCATAAAGTCATTGACTTGCGGTCTTCCGTCATGGCTGAGTACAACATTTTCCATGTTCTGGTTTAGATATTCAATTATATCGTCTGAAAGGTTTGTTGCATTTGTTGTCAGGGTAAAAGATATTTTCTTGTTATACTTCTTCTCTTCTTCTCTTGCATACTCAACAATCTTTTTTACCACATCAAAATTCAAAAGTGGCTCTCCACCAAAAAAATCAACCTCTAAGTTCTGTCTTGAACCAGAATTTTGAAGCAGAAAATCTATTGCCTTTTTGCCCACATCAAAGCTCATAAGTTTTCTTTCCTGTTTGAAACTGCCACTTGATGCAAAACAGTATCTACATCTCAGGTCACAGTCGTGGGCAACGTGAAGGCACATTGCCTTTATAACCGGATTTCTCTTTTCAATCAAATTCATATCCTTGTAGTTGTCCTCAGAAAACAGAACTCCTTGTTCAATCAAGCTTTTTACTTCAAAAACTGCCTCAGCTATCTGCTGTTTATCAAACTCAAGTGCATCTTCTACTCCATCAAAACTTCCATTTTCTTTGTAATACTTTATTACCTCATAAGCAACACTATCAACTGTGAAAATTGAACCTGATGCCACATCCACTACAATTTTGAGTCCGAACTTCTCAAACGTATGAATCATCTTTTCCTATTTGTCTTCCTCCTGCTTTATCACATTTTAAATTAAAAAAAGTTTTGCGCAGGGCTGCCCTCAAAAAAATTTTTTTGACAGCCCACTCACAGAAGATTATTTTCTGTTTTTGCAAATTTGGTTTCCAACAGTACAAGATGTCTTGCAAGCTGACTGGCAGGATGCCTGGCACTCACCACAGCCGCCAGAAACAACTGTTTTTGAAAGAGCATTTTTTACAACAACCTTTATATGCTTCATAAAAACCTCAAACCTCCTTTTTTAAAATGAAAATTTTTAAAAAAATTATTCACGCTGCGTATAAAATATTAATTCTGCGCGTGAACTACCATCCACCTAAAGAGGTGGAGGCTTCGTGAGAAGTTTGGTAGCAGCTAAGCTACCCTTATTCTCACAGGGTGGTTCACACACCCACTACTGACTATCTGCTTCTTTGCAGACTCGCCAGCTACCTTCGCAAGTATATTTAGCGCTCCATTTATATCTGCATTTACTACATACCCACAATCTTTGCACACGTATAGCCCTCTGTGCTTCCTGTTACTTTTCTTGACTGTCCCACACCTGTTACATCTCTGCGAAGTGTAACTCTCTTCCACTTCTACATACTCTAAACCATAATATTCACACTTTGCTTCTAACTTTCTCTTGAACCTTTCATATGGTATGTTCACAAAGTTTTGATTGTTTACAACCCCAAGATTTATTTTCTGCTTTATATCTTTCATTTCCCCAATAACTACTGTACCTATTTGATTGTTCAGACAATGCTTGATTATATAATTGACAGCTTGATTCAAAAAGTTGTCAATTATATGCTGTCTTCTAAGACAAATCCGAGCAAGTTTTTTGCCGTATTTAATATTTTGCTTGCTATATATCGACTGGAGTCTTGCCTTTTGTTTGTTATACCATCGGTTGACTGATTTTATATACCTGCCTTCTATTAAAAAGGCAGTCCCGATGGTATCAACTACTGCTGCAAAATTGTCAAGACCTAAATCTATTGATAAGTACCTGCTTTTATCAAGATTATAATTCTGTTCTTCTTCTTCATACACATACTCAATCTCAAACCATTTGCCATGAAACCTTGGCACTATCCTGACTTCTTTTATCTTTTTGCCTCTAATGTTTTGTGGCAGGTCAAAATACAAATACCTTACTCCAAATTCCTTGTAGAAATTTCTGCCAAGACTGAGTCTCAGTTTATTCCCTTCTACCTTGAACTGGTCTTTAGGAAAAACAATCTGGTACATCCCTTCCTTTGGCAGGTATGTCGGTATTGAAATTTTTTTATCTATTCTCCCTTCTTTTTTAGCTTTCAAAAGACTTAAAAAAGATTTAAAAGCTTCGTCCACAGAAATAAGAGTTTGCTGGGCAACCTGAGAAGGCAAAAGTCTGTAATTTTCGTTTTCCTTCACAAGATGATATACGCTTTCATATGGCAGATATTCCTGAGTTTTAAAATAGTGTTGCCTTATATGATACAAAGCATAGTTGTACAAGTTTTTAGAAAAGTGACATAACATACGCAGAAGTTTGTATGTTTGTTTGTCACATCTTATATGATTTTTCTGTGTTTTGTACATCTGAAATCACCCAAAAATATTGTATCATACTTTTAGCAATTCATCTCCCACCTTAAAGAGGTGGGAGTCTTCTTGCTAAATTTTTGATAAACAACATATAGTATTTTACCACAAACTATTTTACAATACAATTTTGTCAAAAGAAAAAGGGCAAGGTTTTGCCCTCGCCCTTTATTTGGCAGTATTTTTTAACCTCTGTTTTTCTTTATCTCCTCTAAAATTTCGGGAGCCTTGCCCGCACAGCCAAGCACATTTCTAAGCTTGTGTTTTACCATCTCTTTTATCGCATCTCTGCCATCTTTGAGATACTGCCTTGGGTCAAAATGGTCAGGATGCTCATAAAGGTGTTTTCTGATAGCTGCGGTCATTGCAAGTCTCAAATCAGTATCAATGTTAATCTTTCGCACACCAAGCTCTGCCGCTTTTCTGAGCATATCCTCTGGTACACCTTTTGCACCTGGAATATTTCCTCCATACTTGTTACACATCTCAACAAATTCAGGCAAGACTGTTGATGCACCATGAAGAACAATTGGAAAATCTTTTGGAAGCTTTTCAACAATCTTCTGAAGTCTTTCAAAATCAAGTCTTGGGTCGCCTTTGAATTTGTATGCCCCATGGCTTGTTCCAATCGCAACAGCCAAAGAGTCTACACCTGTTCTTTCAACAAACTCTGCCGCCTGGTCAGGGTCTGTAAAAGCTGCCTCATGTTCTGCAACCTTTACATTGTCCTCAATTCCGGCAAGCTTGCCAAGTTCTGCCTCCACCACAACCCCGCGTTCATGAGCATATTCAACAACCTTTTTTGTAAGAGCAATATTCTCCTCAAAAGGAAGCCTTGAACCATCAATCATGACAGAAGTAAAACCACCATCAATACATGCTTTGCAAATCTCAAAATCCTCGCCATGGTCAAGATGAAGGGCAATTGGGAGGTCTCCTGAATCTTCAAGAGCTGCTTCAACAAGCTTGATAAGATAGATATGTTTTGCATACTTTCTTGCACCTGCTGAAACCTGTAAAATAAGCGGTGCCTGTTCCTCCTTTGCAGCCTCAACAATTCCCTGGATAATCTCCATGTTGTTGACGTTAAATGCACCTATTGCGTACTTGCCTTCCGCCGCTTTTTTAAACATTTCTCTTGTGGTAACTAACGGCATTTTAAATTACCTCCTCAAAGTTTTTGTTTTAAATCTCAATATCCTTTCCATGAAGCTTTAGAAAGCTTATAAAGCTTTCTAAGCTTTTGTTGACAATAAGCTCAGGGGGAAATTCATACTCTGTCACAAGTTTTTGTGTAATTTCGCATCTGCCAATGTCTGCTTTGTAGTGTGCATCTGAGCCCATGGCAATGTACACACCATGTTTTTTGCACAGTTTTAAAATTTCTATGCAGTTTTCTTTGCTCTTTTCACGAACATAAAACGAAGAGTTGTTTATCTCAATTGCTTTTTTATATTCCTTTGCAGCAAGCACAACCTCTTCTTTGTCAATTTCATATAGCGGATTCCCCGGATGCCCTATACAATGTATATAAGGATTTTTGATAGCACCAATGAGTGCCCTGGTATGGTCAGAAACTGTCCCACTCGGGATACAAACATCGTGTAGGCTTGCAATCACAAAATCAAGCCTCATCAATGCTGCTTGTGGGATATCTATATTGCCTTCATAGTCAACTATATTCGCCTCGCACCCTCTAAATACCATTATACCATTTATTTTTCTCGGTACAACCACCAGATTGTAAAAATATAAACTGCTACACGACCCTGGCATCTCAGGGCCGTGGTCAGTTATACATATCCCTTTTAAACCTTTTCTTTGTGCCTCAAGCACCATCTCTTCCAAGGTATTGTAAGCATGACCGCTTGCAATTGTATGACAGTGTGTCTCTACTTCCAAAAACATCTTCATCTCAGCTCTCATCAAAAATTTTTGTACGAATTTTAAATCTTAGTCTTTAATCTCTGCAAGTTTGTTCTTTAAAATATCAATTTTTTTCACAGGAGTTGGATCATTTTGGTAAAGTGTTGCAAGATAAAGCGATACATAATCCCCCAGGTAAATTAGCGAAAACATTCTTGCAAGCCTCGAATTTCCGATTGAGTATATATCATTTACTCCAGATACAACACCTTTTACAAGGTCCTTTGTAATATCCATTCTGATTGCATTTCTCTTGTGGTCTTCTGTGTCATGAAGCATTACAATTTCAAAAAGCCCCAAAATATGTTTTGGCGACTCAGTTCCCACTATCTCGTTGTGGTTGAGCTCTGAAAATACATTAAAATATGCTGGTGACTTTGAATTTTCACAAATCTGACCCTTCCATCTTTCTGCAATGACCTCTGTAGTTCCACTAATGCCATATATGATTGGAAGTTTGTTCCAAAGTTTTAATGTGAGTCTCTTTGCAAGGTTTTTTTCTTCCGGCACCTCTGGTTTATATCTTTCTCTCAGGTCACTCAAAACCTTTACTGTCTCTTCTATCTGGTCATCAACAGGTTCAATCAGGCCAAGTTTGACAAATAGCATCAAGAGTGGAATGAACGAATATCCGAGTGCAGCTCTTGGCTGAAGCCCGCTTGGAATTGTGATTACATCAAATCCATCCTTTTCAGCAAACTCTTTTAACTTTCCACCTGTAGTTATTGCAATTATTTGCGCACCTTTTGCTTTTGCATCTTGGTAGGCAGAAAGTGTTTCTTCTGTGTTACCCGAATAGCTTGAAGCTATGACAAGAGTTTTAGAATCAACATACGCAGGAAGTACATAGTCTCTGTTAACAATCACAGGGATTTTGCACTTGTCAAGAACAAACACCCTTAAAAGATTTCCACCTATTGCTGAGCCTCCAAGACCTGTAATTACTACTTTATCTATATCCTCTGCTTTTACATTCACATTAATATTTTTGCCTATCTCGTATGCTTTTTGAATTTGTTCAGGAAGATTATACACTGCTTCAAACATACCGCTTGGGTCGTTCTGTGCAATTGTCTCTAAATTATCAAGCATTTTCCCTGACTCCTTTCTATAAAATTTTCTATTTCATAATATAACAATTTTTCAGTTTTTTCAACTTTAAAACCACATAAAAAATAAAAGGAAAGCACCACTCTAAAGAAGTTTAAAACCTCCCTAAAAGGTGCCTTCCCCTTTTATGCACTTTTTTATTGTTCTGGTACAACTGATGGGTCTATTAAACTCCAAAAAGCAAATTTGGGTTGATAATCCTTATCAAATAAAAGCGGAAAATCACCTTGCAGCCACGAATAGTCATCTTTAAGCCCCAAAATGTAACGCTTTTAGCTACATTTTTGTATTTTTTCAAAGCATTAAAAATTTTCTCTAATTTTTTGGGCCTGTTCAATTAGAAGAGAACGATTATACATATCATCACCTTCAACCATATTCTTGGAAATGCTTATATCTATTTCTGTAACAGCTGTATTCTGCTTTTTGGCAGTCTGCTGAAACTTTATGCTATATGTACCTTGATAAGCTTTTTCTTTTGAGACTGACAATTTACATTTTTTATCCTGAGGAATAAATCCTGCTATACTCTTGTCTTCAAAGCTTTCAAATTTTATGAGATTTGAACTCTCGGAAACTTTGAGTGTAAAAAGGTCAACGTAAAAATTTGTGGTTGAGGTTGGCACATATACCTTTAGCCAAACTTTTTTAATCCCTTTTAGCTCAGTCAAGTTTAAACTTGCATCAAGTTTTTTCCAGCTATTTGGCATGATAACCTTTTCGCACAGCAGCTTACTTTCCTTTCCGCTTTTTGTCTCAATTTCGCTACTCACAACAAAGCGCTGCGGCTTAGTAGATTTGTGATAAACATATAGAGTAATTGTATATTCATTTGAAGAATCTATGATATTGGTTACATCAAGCAAAACTCCATCATTTGCTTGTTTTCGACCACTTATAAAAAGTGAAAAGGTTCCTTCTGCTGCGGCTGTACTGTCAATCTTTAAAGTTGTAGATTTGCCCGATGCTTTAAACGGCGCTACTAATTTATTTTCAAAATTAAACTCCACAAAATTCTTTTTTGTTGCTCCGCTAACTTTACTAACTTTAGTACTTCCTATGCCAATCAAGGTTGCAACCAAAAATAAAATTGCTAAAATCAATGCCGAAAACCTTTTCAATTTTTCATAAACACAACCTTCCATCTAACACTTCCTCCTCATGCATACTCTGGAAAAGAAAGCATATCAGAGATTACCATTGCTATGCACCCCAAAACCACAGCTCTGTCTTTTAGCTTTGAAACTTCAATCTTAAGATCATAAAACTGGGCTATAAAAGACTTTTGATTAACTACCTCTCTCAATTTTTCCAAAAACAAATCACCAAAAAACGATGCCTTGTTACCTACAATTACTATTTCAGGATTAAAAATATTTACAAGATTTGCAATTCCTATTGCCATCTTTTCAGCGACCTCAAGCACAGCCATTCTGCAAATCCTGCTTCCATCCATCGCTGCTTGTATAATCTGAGAAGGAGTTATTTCATCTACATTTTCACAGCTTATATACCTATCCTCTGCTCCTTCTTTTACAAGTTTTTTGATAACACTCAAAAGTGCCCTCTCAGATGCAAAGTTCTCAAGACAGCCAATGTTGCCACAGCTGCAAACATCGTCTTGAAAGTTGATAGTTGTGTGTCCAACCTCCCCCGCAAATCCTGCAGCGCCCCTGAAAAGCTTGTTGTCGATAATAATACCTGCACCAAGTCCAATTCCAACACTTAAATAGATCAAGTCAGAAACTTTTCCCCACTCGCCAAACCACTTTTCGCCCAGTGCGCCTGCATTTGCTTCATTGTCAATATAAACAGGCAGGTTGAACCTTTGCTCAATAATCGACTTTAAGTGAACGTTTTTCCATTTTAAATTTGGAGCAATAAGCACAATTCCAGATTCTTTTTCCACAATACCAGGAACACCAATTCCAATACCTAAAATTCCTTTTGGAGTCGGCGGAGCTTTATCTATTGCTTTTTCAATCATGTCAAAAAGAAGATTTAAAAGTTTTTCTTTTGGCTCTTCCATCTTAGTGTTGACATATTCTTCAAAAATAATCTCACCTATAAAGTTTGAAAGAATAACATGAATGTAATCAACACCCAAATCAATCCCTATGATTGAACCTACATCCTTATTTACCTGTAAAAGTACAGGCCTTCTTCCACCTTTTGACTTGCCATATCCCTTTTCAACTATATATCCTTCTTTTATAAGCTCATCGGTTAGGTTTGACACTGTTGCTTTATTTAAATCTACAAGCCTTGAAATTTTTGCGCGTGATATCATCTTATTATCTAAAATTGTTTTCAAAATTAAAAGCTTATTTATTTGTTTTAATAACGCATGATTACCCATCCTGTCATTTTCCTCTGCTTATTTAAACTTTGCAAATTATTATACAACAAAAAAAGCTGTGGGAAAATGTTTTTAAGGAGCAAAAAACATCATTCTATCCTTTTACAGCACCTGCCATCATACCTTTTATGATCTTATCCTGTCCCAAAATATATGCAATCAGCATTGGCAAAAGAGATAATGTCAAGAATGCCATAATTGCTGGAATATCCGAACCATATCTTGCTTGAAAATCCCAAATACCAAGTGGAAGAGTTCTCTTTTGTGGTGAACTTGTTAATACCAAAGCAAAAACAAACTCGTTCCAAAGATATGTCCCATTGTATATCCCAACTGTAATTAAAGCAGGTCTTGAAAGTGGAAGAAGAATGTCAGAATAAAGTCTAAACATGGAACAACCATCTATCTTGGCTGCTTCTTCAAGCTCAACAGGTACTTCTCGCATAAATTCTGTAAGAATAAATATTGACATTGGCAAACTTAGGGCAACATATGGTCCAATCAAAGCAAATATTGTATCATATAACTTTATCTTGTTTGTAAGTACATATATAGGTATTAGAGTAACATGTATAGGTATTGCCATTCCGGCTATTATAATCGAGTACAATAAATTATTTAAAGCAAATTTCATTCTGGCAAATACATATGCTGCCATTGAAGATACAATTAAAATTAAGATAACAGATATCGAAACAGCAATAACACTGTTTTTAAGGTAAGTAAAAAAACTACCTTGAATTACTGTCGAATAGTTTCCTATTGTAGGCTGTTTTGGTACCTGCCATGTATTACCCATCAAAAGTTCTGTTTGTGTTTTAATAGATGTAAAAAACATAAATAAAAAAGGAATATCAGCAATTAAAGTCCATATAGCTAAAAATATAAAATACCATTTTTTTGCTTCTTTTATTGAACCCATTGTTCTTTCTTCCCTCCTCAATAAAGTCAAATCACTAAATTAACCTTCATTTTTTTGGTTGCAAAATATGCCAAAACGCCTGCTGTTGTTATTATTATAAACATAGCTGAAGCAATTGTACTTCCGTATCCCATTTTAAATGAGGCAAAAGTATTTTTATACATATAAGTTGCCATAAGTTCAGTCGCATTAGACGGTCCACCTTCTGTCATGACGTAAATTAAATCAAAATATTTAAGAGAACCTATCAAAGACAGGATACAAGCTGTTTTTATTGATGGTGACAAAAGAGGAAGTTCTATCTTCCAGAAATACTGACCTTGCGTTGCTCCATCTATCTTTGCAACCTCATATAATTCATGAGGAATATTTGAAAGAGCTGCTATAAAGAATATCATATAAAATGGTATATATTGCCAACATATAACAGCTACAACAGAGTAAAAAGCTACATTAGGGTCACCTAACCAATCCTGATTCAAAAAATCAAGATGCAGAAAACTCAATATCCCACTTAAAAGTCCAAACGATGGGTCGTATATATATTTGAACAATACACCTATAGCAACAGACGACATAAGCATCGGAAGATAGAATAGTGACTTGAAGAGGTCAAACTTTTTACCACCTCTGTCAAGTAAAACAGCAATTAAAATCGCAATTTGATTTTTTAATATTTTGGTTATCTTGCAATAATAATGACCTTATCAAATCAATATTATTAGTATATTATTTGTTGTGGTTCTCGCTGAATATTAACTATTTGTTTTGTTAAATATCTATAATTTGATTTAAGCTTTTCTCAGCTGATTTTTTAATTGAAATGCTTTATAATTTAGTTAGTAAATCATAATTTATAAATTGGGGAGATTATATATTATGAATAAGTCAATTGTAAAAATCTTCACAATTCTCGCGTTTCTGCTTGTGCCTATGTATATCATAACTGCCATTGTAAACAGCGTTAAACTGAAGGATGAGGTTCAAACCTCTTCAAACCACCAATATTATATAACTTCTCCGAAAAACTCTTATAAAAACACACAGCTTCCGGCTGCTGTTTACTCTAAGATGTACGAAAATCCGCAGCAAACTGAAAATGTCACCATTTCGGACGCTGTTTATACTCAAAAGGTTTCAGACTCAATATATATTGTGAGTAGTAAAAACTCGGATGGAAAAACAACTCAAAAAATTTATTATAAAAATAAGGTGTCTAAATCTGAAATGAAATATTACAATCCCGTTATAACTTTTATCAAGTCACAAATTTTGATGTCCAGTGTATTCGAAAAAGGAATTTATGATGTGTATATTGAAAAGATTGACCTTAAATCAAAGTACATAAACGCAGCTGTAATGTATTATCCTTTAGAAAAGATTGATAATAGCAAAAATTCTCTGATTGAGGGTAATATGATTGTCATCACAATCTTTGTTGACAGAAACAAAAAGCCAGAAGAATATTCGCTTTTATCTGTGATAAAAGACCATAGTCCAAATGACTTTTTCAATGTATTTTTAAAGTCAGTTTATAAATTCACTGTGATAAAGAAAGGAGAAGAGGATTAGAAAAACGCTATGAAACAAGAAGATATTAAAAAATTAGCTCTTCCTACTGACATTTCGCAATTTCTTTACAATATTTACAACAAGCTTTATGAATTTTGGGGACCACAGAACTGGTGGCCTGCTGAAACCAAATTTGAGATGGTCATAGGCGCAATCTTAGCTCAAAATATTTCTTGGAACTCTGCTGAAAAGGCTATTTGCAATCTGAAAAGAGCAAATATCCTCTCAGTTGAAGGAATATTGCAAACTCCTGATGAGAAGCTGGCTGAATTAATCAAACCAGCAGGTTATTATAACCAAAAAGCTAAAAGGTTAAAAGAATTTTGCAACTTTTTGAAAACAGAATTTAACTCTGACTTAGAAAAATTGTTTGCTCTTGATATCTTAAGTTTGAGAAAGATTTTGCTTTCTCAAAAAGGTATAGGATTTGAAACAGCTGATAGCATAATTTTGTACGGTGCTGAAAAACCCATCTTTGTGATAGACAGTTATACAAAAAGACTTTTTTATAGGCTGGGTTTAATAGAAAGTGAAAAAATATCATATAGTGATTTACAAGCAATTATTATGACCAAACTGACTCCTCAAACCAAGTTTTTTAATGAGTTTCATGCACTTATTGTAAAGCATTGCAAAGAAATTTGTAAAAGCAAAAAGCCAATTTGTAACAAATGCTGTTTAAGATTAATTTGTAATTATTTTGATGAAAATTAATTAAAAAGAAGGCTGTCCAATAATAAGTTGGACAGCCTTCTTTTCTCTTTAAAGCTTATAAGCAGATGCATATTCTTTTATTTCTTTTGCAAGTTGTTCAACCTTTGCAATTTCATTCATCATGTGTTCTATATTTTCTTTTATTGAAAAGCAATCAGTCAGCACTTGCTGAACATTATTTTTGGTATTATTTAGTTTTGCAATGTCAATAGCAATCTCATTGTTAACTTCTTGAATCTTTGACTTCAATATATCAATTTCATTAGTCACATCATTAATTTTTTGGTACACTCCCAAAATGTTACTTTCCATCTTGTTTAGTACCGACAAAAATTGTTCTTGTAAATCTTCGTCTCTTTTTAAATCACTGTGTAGATTCCAAATTTCCCTTATAACATCTTGATTCGTATCATCAATATTCTTTAACACATCATAAAATCTTGTAATTAGTTGTTCTATACCACTTATTAGTTTTTCAAGTGCTGAAACGTCTATAAAATTTGCAATTTTGTTGTTCATCAACTCTATTTTAACTGAAATTTGCACCATTTTTAATCCTCTTGCTAATCTTCCAGAATTGTCGGCTAACTTTATTAATTCTTTTATCTTATTGCTTAAATCGCTAACAATACTGTTATAGTGAGACAATATTTCTTCGATCTCATCAGTATAATTTTCTACTTTTCTTACTTCTAACTTAAATGAACTGCATAAACTATCTAATGTCTTTAATCTATTACCTTGATTCAGTAAATATACTTTGATATCTTCCAGGTTATGCATATACATGTCCATGCTTTCACTTAAAACTTTCAAACAATCTCTCTGCCTTTCCAATGAATTTAAAAATTTTATTGATTTTTCATTAATCTCTTTGTTTATATCTTCACTCTGTTGAATCACATTTTCAAATTTACTTTTGGATATATTTGGATTATTTATTATTTCATTAAAATACATTATCGGCTTTTTTAGGGATTGCAGAATTCTAAAGAAGGAATTATAAATTTTGTCTATTTCATCATTTATTTGACTTATCTTTTTCTCAACACTCAAATCTTTCTCCTTTATTTTTTTGAATAATTGTTCCAATCCTTTTAAAGGATTAACTACAACGTTGGAAATAAACAATGATAGTACAATAATAAAGATCATTGATATAAAAGTTAGTATCAAAAATAACCAACGAACAAAGCTTATTTGTCTGAATATATAGTCTTTAGCACCACCTACAGACAAGTTAAAATTGCCACCAACTACATTTTGTGAATATACAAATTGCTCTCTGCCTGCTTTTCCCTTACTTATTAACACTTCCCCGTCTTTTGTTTTTACAACAAACTGATAGTGTTCATAGGTTTTGAGTACATTTTGCAATATACTTGCTTTATTCACTACAAGATATATTTCTCCAATCTTATTAAAAGTCATAAAATTCAAAACTGGCATTTCAAACACTAATTTATCCTTGTCAGAATATACAGTAAGTGGAATATCTGCTTCTATAGATGCAACTTTTTCTAACATAGCAAGTTCTTCAAATTTAGCATTCCCAATTTCTCCTTTAAGATTTGCAAACAAATAAGTGTCTTTAACATGGAGATACAAGGCTCCACCCAATCGCTGAGCTGCATCTTTTAAGCTTGAAAGTATTATTTCATATGACGCAATATTATCTTTACTTTTAGCATCTTCCTGAGACAAAGTAAGAATTCTTGAAACCTCTCTATTTAATGAAAACGACAAAAGCATGTCATTCACAAACTTGAAATAACTTTCAAATTGCTCAGATATTGCCTTGGCATCACCTTCAAAGCTTTTTTTAAGCTCTTTTTCTAAAGTCCTTTTGGGAACAGCATAATTTGTTAATATCGAAACAATCAACAAAATTGTATATAAAAAAAACAAAAATCCTGATACTTGTCTTCTTAAAAGTCTTGACGTGCCTACCATTCTTATTCACTCCAATGCTTTTTTAACTTTGTTATTATCTCTACTATTTCTTGCAACTGGTTTTTCAAACTATCTACAGACGTTCTATATGCTCTTAAACTACTTGTAAGCTCATAAAAATAATCTTTCATGTTTGTAATCTCATCAAACGCTATATTATAGTTGTCTATCATCTTTCTTAAAACATCTTTCTGTTGTTTAGTCTTATCGTTAACTTCTATAACATTTTCTGACATTTCATGTAATACTCTTTTTATTTCATCAAAATGCATGTCATAATTTGTGTATAAATCCATGTTATTCGTAATGTTGTTATATTTTGATATAGAAGGCGTACTTTTTATTATGTTTTGAATTATTTTTGTAATGTTTACTAAATTCGACTTTAATAATTTTGTTTGATAAATCAACTGCTGACTAATCATATTTAATGTTCTGTTTGATTCTTCTTTCGCTGTTTTTATTATAGAATTTAGCGATATTATGTCCAGTTGTTCAACTGAATTTATACTCTGTCTATTGAAATTCTCTAATTCCTTTAGCTTTTCAAGTTGCGTGGAAATTTGATCTATCTTAGTCAATGCTACCTTTTTCTTATTTATTATATCCTTTATCTTATGTTTATAATCACTAATAATATCTCTCAATTTCTGTGCTTCTTCCTGAATTTTTTGATTATCTTCAATAAAACGTTTAGAAAATTTATCTTCTGTTACCATTATTTTATTTATATTATCTGAGATGTTTAAAAATAATTCTTTCATTTTATACCATATCCCATTTATACTTTCCAGATTGTCTTCAATACCATGAATTTCTTCGATCATTATATTAACACTTTTTAATGCATTTTCCAAATATACGCTAAACTTTTTGGTTATGTCAACATTCATCCTTGAAATTTCTTCCTTAGTTTCAATCAATTCTTGAGCAGAATTGTAAAACTCATTTAATAACTTTATTTCGTTTGTCGGTTGCAATGTATTCATATATGTTTCAATTGCTGTTAGTTCCTTCTTTATGTTTTTCATTATCATAGATAGAATTCTCCATGCCAATAATGCTATAAATAAAAATATTATAAAAGGAATATATGTTAAACCTTTGAATTCAACTTGTTTTACCACATATATATCCAATGGAAAATTTGCCACTCTATGGCGATAAATTAACTTCTTATCTTTTACAATAAATTCATCTAACCCAATATGCTTTACCGCATTCAAGCTCATTTTTGTCTTGCTATAAACAACTTTTTGATTAGAAACAAGCAAAAATTCATCAGCACTGCTACCATAAGCTTCATCCAACAATTCGTTAAGCAATTCAAAGCTAACTCCAAATATTACTATTCCCTCTTTTTTGTTTTTATCTCCAATCCACTTAAAATAACAAATGGATTGATTTACTGTATCTTTATCAGCTCCAAATTTAATTTCTAAATCAGACGGAAGATTTTCCCAGCCTTCCTCTTTTAATTGACTTATTAAATTCCTATTTTGCCCTATATAATTCACATTGTAAGGACTTTGCCCTCTCAATTGGGGAGTTATATTAGGATGCTTTGGAATATATAAGATAAATGAAATAACTTTTGCAGTATCTGAAATAGCATTAAGATATTGCTGAATTGCATTATCAATTGCGTATTTTTCATAATCATCAAGACTGTCGTATTGTGTCACTAATTTTACCACCTGCGGATTGCTAGCAAACGAATCAGCCTGAACTTCAACTAAGTTAAGTTTGTACTCCAAATACTTGTTAACAGACGCTACAATATTTTTTGCTGATTTCAATTCCGCTGAAACAGCTATGTTTTTAGCCACAGAATATGTAGAAAATACTATTAAACATGCAAACAAAACAATAAGCAAGAAACTTATTACTTTTGCAAAATTTAATTTGTTTTTCATGTACTCTTTTAATCTCTCAGATATACTTTTGAAAAACTTCATATGGCATTCACACCTTCACTTTTATATATTGTGTAGAAGTCTTTAGAAATTAGTTTAATCACTTTTTAAATAGCAAGATAGGATTGAGAGGTACCTCTCAATCCTATCCCTCAAAATCACAAAATATTGCCCTATTTATCTGCCCACTTAGAAACAGTATCTTCAATGAGCATTTTGTTATCTGCTCCTTTTTTGATTGTTACACTTCTATTTGATAATTCCTCACCATTTGGTCCTTTTTCCACCTTACTCCACTCGCCTCTGACATATTTGTACTCAATGGTTGTTCCTTCAGGAATATACATTGTGATTGAATAAGTACCATCTGCATTCTTTGAAAGCTTCAAATTGTTATCAGAAGGATTCCAATCACTATAACCTACTGCACTAAATGTTCCAGCAATATGAATGTTATCATCCGGTGTATTTTGTGGAACTTTAACTTTGAATGTTACCTCAACACCATATGGTTTTAAATCAGCAGTTATATAATCCTTTAGATTTTTGTTTTTCACAACTATTAGATTATAAATTGTATTAAATACCTCTTCTCTTGTAGCATAGTCCTGTGGTCTGAAATTCCCCTGATCATCTACACTCATGATTTCATATGCTAATGCTTTTTGGACATATTCCTTTGCCCATAAAGAAATTTTATCAAAATCTGCAATTGTTTTTGGCTGTTGTTCTTTGCTTATATATCGCTCAGCTATATTTACAGCAATTTTAGCTAATTGTTCTCTTGTTACAAGACCTTTAGGATTGAACTTGTTGTTATATCCATCTAGGATACCCTTCTCCTTGAGGGCTTCTGCATATGGAGCATACCACTCATATTTTGATACATCTGCAAAGTAATTTCTGTAGTATCTTTGATACAAGTCAAAAGCCTTTCCAATAAGTGCTGCTAACTCAGCTCGAGAAATATGTCTGTCCAGATTAATCCTGTTTGTATTGTCCCCTGTAACAAGACCGAGGCTCACTAGTGTAGCAACCTCGTGGCTGAGCGAGTCACTATCATCAAATTTTTTCTCTACCTTTGCAAAAGCGATTTTTTGACTACCTTTAGCTTTAACAACTAAGTAGCTATCTTCTGTGTAATAATCTTTCACTGGTGTTATATTATCATTATTTATTATGCATGGTACAACTCCATCTTCCACAGGAGAATTGAACTTAAATACATAGATAGTATTTGACGAAGTATCAAGCTCTTCTCCTCTTATTATTTTAAACTCTTTCATACCTATGACTTTTACAGTTGTATAATCATCAACATTTTTTAAGAGCAGTGATTCAGCTGTTTTATTTTCTTCTTTGGAAGACTGAAATGCTTGAACTTGAATGTCACTCGTCACTGACTTATATATATCAACAAAAACTGATGTGTCAGGATATTTTATCTCTATCCTTTTTACTCCCTTTTCTTTTAAAGTTTCCACCGCTTCTCTTTCAATATTTACTACTGGATAAACTTGTTGAGAACTTTTCACAGCTATAGAATAATTTTCACCTTTTATAATAGCATTTAATACACTACGACTGTCTATCAAAACAGCATTCTTACTATTTGCAACTGAAATAGCACCGCCTTCCGCTTTTATTACTTTTCCACCATCACCTGTATCAATTACAGTCTGTTGGGGAAGATTAATAACTAAATTAATTGACGGAAGCCCTCCTTGCTTTGTCGGTCCAAGGTCAGCAAATGCTTCAATTACATCACTCTTTGTCATACTTGGTCCTGTGACAATTAGCACCCTGTTCGGAATTTCTTGTCCGTAAGCATTCTTTTCAACTTTCGACCAATTTCCTCGTGTATATTTATACTCAATCACAGCTCCTTGTGGAAGATATAATGTGACACTATAGGTTTTATCCCCAGTTTTCATAAGCTTAATTCCTGCCGGGTCCCAGTACGGTAGTTTATTTGTTTTGAAATCTCCTGCAATGTATAGGTTATCTCCAGCCGGAGTGTAATCAGGTACGGTCACATTGAATGTTACAGGTACACCACCGTCTACTCCTAATAAAAATTTCTTTACCGTAAGAGTGAAGGTTTTTTGCCCATCTGCCACAACAGAACCAAATCTCGCTTTTGCCTTCAAATCAACCTGAAGATCACCCAGTGTGGGCCTTGTAACTGTGACCGTAGTTCCATTAATTGCTAATATATCCGAATTGTTGCTTTCCCAATCAATTGCAAATGTCAAAGGATAGTTATTTCCTTCATACGTAACCTCATAAACGTATGATGTAACAACTGAGAAATTTGAAGTTATACTCTGGAAACTATCACCTTCTGCCAATTTTAAAAAGGTTTCATCGATGCAGTTATAAGTGATATAATTTGCTGCTGCAACTATTTGATCTTGTGGTAAATCCACTACATTCAAATTAAATTCAACATTAGGTCCTGTTATTTCGCCAATTTGTGTATTTGCAACAATTTTAATTGTCTTCCCTATCCACTCTCTTGGGATATCTATCCTGTTGCTTGTGCTGTAATCAGTGAGACTAACCAATTCACTGTTGTTGCTCACATCAACTATTTTATAGTAAAGCTTGGCTGAAAGTGGATTTGCATTTGGTGTATATGGATCCCATGCAAGATGAATGGAACTTCCACCTATTACAGAGCTGTTATTTGCAAAGTCACTTGGTTGAATATTGGTCAAGTCTTTTTCTGTAAAGAGCCAACCGTTTATTAGGTCAACATAGTACTTAGTTTTTAAAAGGTTACCGTTGTCTTTTAGTTCACTTATATTAATATTATCGCCACCATTGTCTCTAAATGTAATCTTGCCATTGTCACCTGTAGCTGACCATTTCCACCAATTTCCATTCATTTTGTTAAAAGCAACTTTGAAACCCCATGGTAATGACAAATCTTGATTTGTTGCATCAAAAACATAGGTATAAGTTGCACCGTTTACCGATTGCAAAATGTAGTTATCATTGGCATCATTCCAATCATCATTAACTCCAAACATTTTTAGACTATGAGTTACACCTATGTCAGAAGGTCCATTTGGAAAATCTGGACTTAACAAAAGTAGATGAGAATTTTTAAAATACCAAAATTTTATCACATCGTTAACTTGAGCTGTATATTTTATATTTTCACCACTGTATCCTACAGTCGTTGCTGTTGCAAACCAATTTACACCGTTCTCTGCAACCTTAAATTCATAATTTCCTGCATTTAGGAATGTATATTCTCCATAATAAAGTCCCGGAGTTGATGTCTCATTCAGAACAATTGTGGATGCATCAAAATTCCAATTACCTGCATCTGGCCAGTTACCTACAATTTTTATAACATCTGCTGCTCTTGCCTGTTGAGGTAGAATGTTTAAAACTAATGAAAAGACAAATGCAAAACTTACCAACAAAGCAAGAAACCTTTTTAAATTCTTTTTCATATTTTCTCCACCTCCATTTTATTTAGATTTATGTAATTCCCACCTTGCACAAATTTTGTTCTGATTAATAGTGCAAGGTGGGAAAAGCATGAATTTTTATTTATCAGCCCAATTTAGAACAATATCATTTATAGTCATCTTTCCACTACCATCATCTTTTACTGTAAGTTTTCTGTTTTCTATCTCTTCTTTGTTTGCACCTTTTTCAACTGTTGACCAGCTACCTCTTGTGTACTTGTACTCAAAAGTATCACCACTATTGAGTTTTAGAGTAACAGTGTATGTTCCATCTTGTGTTTTCACAAGTTCAATTGCACCATCTTTGTCGCCTGGATTCCAGTCAGAAAGCCCAGCTTTCCCGAACGAACCCGCCAAGTATATAACATCATCATCTGTGCCAGCTGGAACTTTTACGTTAAATGTAACAGCCACATTACCTGTTCCATAGACTTTTGGTGTTAAAATGGTTGTTGCTATTTCAAGTGAAACTGGGTCTTTACCAACAACCTTCACAAAACCCTGTGGGAATTCATCGCTCTTGTATGCAACAAACATGGAAATTGGTGCAACCAATGCCTTGCCAGCAACAAAGTTTGTAAGATTCTTAATTGGTGTTGTGCCCACTTCATCACCGTTTGCAACAACAACCCAGTTTCCTACTGGTAATGTTATCTCTTGTACCTTCTTTGTTGAGTTATAAACAACAATTATATCATTCCATGTATCTTTTGGATATGTGAGTCTAAATCCTAATGTTCCTTTCGGTGTTTGGATAAATGTAAGATATTTCTGTATGTCTTCTGCAGTTGTCATTCTAAAGGCTGGATGAGCTTTTCTTAGTGCAATCAAACCCTGATAGTACTTAAAAGTATTGTACCACTTTACTTTCAAGTTCCAGTCATACTTGTTTATCCTGTCACCTGCATTGTATGAGTTGCTGTTCATGAACTTTGTCCTGTTGAACTCAACTCCTCCATGTAAGAATGGAACACCCTGTGCTGTCAAAACAATTGCATTTGCCAGTCTGCCCATTTTATCCTTGATATAATCTGGTTCATTTGGCACACTCTTTTGAAGTTTATCCCAAAGAGTTAAGTTGTCATGTGCCGAAACATAGTTTATGCATTCATCCGGGTCTGTAGCAAAATCACCCAGTCCACCCTGAATTCCTCTCTTGAGATCATCTAACCTATATGAATAGTTACCTTGCATAAATCCTTTAGATTCATTGTCAAGATTGCCTCTGATTGCCTCTCTAATTCTGTCATTAAAGAGCCCTATATGAAGTCCAGCTTGATTAAATGAGCCTATCTCCATTATAAGTGAGCTATCAAGCGGTGTTGCACCTGCAAGCCATCCCTCACCATAGATAACTGCCGACGGATTTATCTTTCTCACTTCTTCTTGAGCTTTTGCCATTGTAACTTTATCTATTGCTGCCATCAGGTCAAATCTAAAACCATCTATGTGATATTCTTTTGTAAGGTATGTCAATGTATCAATTATAAACTTTCTTACCATCGGCTTTTCTGTTGCAATTTCATTGCCGCACCCTGATGCATTTGAATAGTTTCCATCTTTATCTTTTCTGTAATAGTATCCCGGCACTATTTTATCAAATATTGATAATTTCGCATCGCCAATCTGGAAAGTGTGATTGAATACAATATCTTGAATAACTCCTATACCCGCTTTGTGCAATGCCATGACCATTTGCTTGTACTCTTTTATTCTTGCAATTGTATTTGGATTAGTTGCATATGAACCTTCAACGTTTTGATATAAAACTGGATCATATCCCCAGTTATAAGTTTTAGTTGGATTTGTTTCGTCCACTGAACCAAAATCATATGTTGGGAGTAAATGAACATGAGTTATACCAAGTTCTTTCAAATGATCAATACCTGTTTTTACGCCATTTGGTCCTTTTGTCCCTGTTTGGGTAAAGCCTAAGTATTTGCCTCTAAACTCTGGCCTTATTCCACTTGAAGCATCTATTGTAAAGTCTCTCACGTGCGTCTCATAAATTATTGCATCCTCTTGATTTTTTAGCGTCACAAAAGTATCTTTTTCCCAACCAACAGGGTTTGTATCTTTGGAGTCAAAGATTAAAGTCCTTTCAGAATTTGCAGATGTTGCTCTTGAATACGGGTCTGGCACAACATATTTTCTGATTGTATCGTCGGTTATAGAGTTAGAAGCATGCCAAACTTCATACTGATAGTATTTACCTTTCAAATCTCCATTTATCTTAAGATACCATGTTCCGTTTGCTGACTGTTGCATCTCATACTCTTTGTATTTTGTAGTCTTATAGTCATCGTAAAGTCTCAATACAACTCCAATTGCTGTTGGAGCCCAAAGTCTGAACGCTGAATAAGCTTTTGTATATGTGCATCCTAAGTCATTGCCTTTATAATAATACTTTGGATTATCTAATATATTTCTTGGCTGCGCAATCGTTGGCTTAAAACCTTCTTTTGAAATTAGATAAGGAACCTGGGGTTCTAATTCATCCACAGTTGTGATTCTAAACGTATCAACCTTTGTTATCTTCTCATTACCTGTGTAAAGCTCTTCAATAACCTTGTCATTTCCCATTCCATCTGGATACCACTTTGCAGATGTTCCATCCCATGAGGTGAACTTGAACTTAGCACCAATTACAACACCATCTTTGCCAAGCTCTTTTACAAGTTCATAGTAACCTTTCTGTGCATTCCATGTCATTTTCCATGCAGGAAGTGGTTTGTACTTTCCTTCAGAAGAAGCCGTTCCGCCCCAGTCGTTCATAGTTCCAGAGACATATACCTCAAGCTTGCCAGATGTGTCTGTAAATTTAAAATCACCTGCACCAGGTTTTAATATAAATCTCACTTTTGTGCCGCCATCAATTAACTCATACCCTGCCTCTTCTGGCTTAAAATTTTTGTTTATCTTCGGCAAAACTGGTTCAACATTTTTGATAGGAACTTCATCATAAAAAGCTGTCACTTTAAAACCTTGAGTTTTATTATTCGAAAGAATGTCTGCTTTCTTTGCAAGCTTTACAACAATTGTATTAAGGCCATCAACAAATGCTGTCATTTTCGGAGTTTTCTGAGGCTGAGATGTATAGATTTGCTCTTCACCTTCTATCAGCCAAACCTCTTTTGAACCGCTGATTCCTGAGATGAACCTGTCAACGGCAACATCTTTTGCTTCCCAGTTACCTTTTCTAACTATGATACCTACTTTTGTTACCTTCCCAGGAAGTTCAACTACTGCTTTTACTCCAAAGTCATCCTTGGAAGTAAACTCATAAGCTTTCCCTTCTGCACCAACTGGCTCAACAGGCCATATCCACAAATTCCAACCTTGATAGTCTTCATTGTACCTGTAGTAGTGAATGATGAGAGTTGTTTTTTCACCTGCCCCTAGAATAGAAATTGGAAAAATAAGAGTAGCAATAAATAGGGCCACCATCAAAAGACTTATAAAACGTTTGCTCTCGAATTTTTTCACCATCTTTCTTACCTCCTAGCTAATTTAATCAGTTTTTGAAACAACGCAACAAATAATAAACCCGAAACTCCAAAATGTCTTTTGTGAATGCAAAGGTTTGCTTAAACTTTGTAATGATTATATATCTTTTTATTAAAATTGTCAATATGCTGTAATTTGAATAAATTAAAGACTTGAATTTATGAAAAGTAAATAAAAAGACAGGCAACAAGTTTTTAAGGGCTTATTTTGCTTTGTAAAAGCAGCGTTTTGGCGACTCTATCAGACCTTTACTTTTTAGTTCCTTGATAGCTTTTTCAACCTCTTTTTTGTCAAGCCCTGTCTTTTGAACAATATCCTGAATTTTCATCGGCTCTGGAGAACTCTTCAAAGCCTCTAAGACCATATCTTTTGCACTCATAAAAGTCATCTCCTCTCTAATATAAATTCCTTACAGTATCTTTTGTTTTCAATACATTTTTATACCACCGTTTTGCTTCTTTATAACAACATTTTCATATGGTGATATAATTATATATGTAAACTGCGAAAGAAGGAGATGATGAGCATGAAACGCTTGTTATCTTCTTCATACATTTTGATGTTTGATGAGTATTATTCTTTTCAGCCAAGACTCAAAGAGATGTGCTCTTGCATTGATCTTAAAAGTCTGCCTTCAACCAAGTACATGTGCTCAAAAAAGGTGCTTGACTCAATCTCAGAAAAGATAAAAAAAGTTGAAAATTCCTTGTTCTTTCTTGGTGCTGGCGAATATCATCATTTCACATATATGCTTTTGAAAAAGATAAATAAAACTTTTTCTTTAATAGTTATTGATAAACATGTTGATTATTCAAATAGTTATCCGGGATTTATAACATGCGGTTCATGGTTAAAAGATGCCGCAGGATTAAATCAAATTGCTGAAATCTTTGTCCTCTCAGAAGATAAAAAAAATGTGAGCAGCAGCAAAATTAAAATTTTATCACCACTTGATTATAAAAAGATAAAACCTAACCTACCGGTTTACATAAGCATTGACAAAGATATCTTAACAAAGTCTTCAATAAACACAACCTGGGACCAAGGACACTGCAAGCCAAAAACCTTAATCGAAATAGTTTCATATTTCTCATCAGCTTTTGAAATAGTTGGAGCAGATATTTGTGGTGAACCACCTGCGCAGTATTTCTCACCTGAACACAAAAAAAGCGAAGACATAAATTTAAAACTCCTTCTACTGCTCACAGAAAAATCTCAAAGTATTGTTGCATGAAAAAAGCTGGAAGGTTTCCTTCCAGCTTTCATAGAATATTAACCTCATTCACTGAACATATATTTGTTCAAAATCATCTCAAGAAGCTCTTGTTTGCCAGATTTGTTTTCTATTTGAGAAAGATTTAGAGCATACTCTTCTAACGTCTTAAAATCTGCCTGACCACTTACAATCTTAGCTCCAATTCCTTCTTTGTAGCTTCTATATCTCTCTTCGATAAACTTATCAAATACCCCATCTTTAACAAGCTTATATGCTATCTTAAATCCTTTTGCAAAAGCATCCATACCAGCAATGTGACCAATAACCAGGTCTTCAAGTTCAAAAGAGCTTCTTCTTACCTTTGCATCAAAGTTGAGCCCACCTTTGTCAAAACCACCCATCTTTATAACCTCATACATAGCAAGCGTAGTAAGCCTTACATCTGTTGGGAACTGATCTGTATCCCAACCCAAAAGCAAATCGCCCATGTTAGCATCAATTGAACCAAGCATGTTGTTTATTCGTGCAAATCTCAACTCATGGTGAAAATCATGTCCTGCCAAGGTTGCATGGTTTACCTCTATGTTGAGCTTGAAGTACTTGTCAAGATCATACTTTTTCAAAAATCCATATACATGAGCAGCATCAAAATCGTACTGATGCTTAGTTGGTTCTTTTGGCTTTGGTTCAATCAAAAACTGACCGTCAAACCCTATCTCTTTTGCATAGTCAACTGCCATGCGCAAAAATCTTGCCAAGTTGTCAAGCTCAAGCTCCATGTCGGTGTTCAAAAGCGTCTCATAACCTTCTCTTCCGCCCCAGAACACATAGTTTTCGCCGCCAAGCTCTTTTGTTACCTCTAACGCCTTTTTCACCTGCGCTGCTGCATATGCAAAAACATCGGCATTGCAGGATGTTGCAGCACCATGAACATATCGCGGATGTGAAAATAGGTTTGCTGTTCCCCACAATACTTTTGTTTTGCTTGTCTTTAAGTATTCTTTGATCATAGAAACTATCTCATCCAAGTTCTTGTTTGTTTCTCTTAAATTTTCTCCTTCAGGTGCAATGTCTCTGTCATGAAAACAGAAAAATGGAACATTTAGCTTTTCAAAAAACTCAAATGCGGCTTCAACTCTTGCCTTTGCGTTGTCCATTGGGTTTGAGAACCTGTCCCATGGACGGGTAATTGTAGGTTGTCCAAACGGGTCGCTTCCTGTTGCACAGAATGTATGCCAGTAAGCAACTGCAAAACGAAGGTGGTCTTTCAAAGGCTTGCCGTCAATAATTTCGTCAGGATTGTAGTACTTGAAAGCAAATGGATTGTCTGACTTTGGTCCTTCATATTTTACTTCTGGAATGTCTTTGAAGTACTTCATTTTATAACTCACTCTCCTTCTATAATAAATAATTTCTTAACGTAAACCCACTTTTTTAAAAATGTTTGTAAACATACTTAGTTTGTTTATTAAACAAACTAATATTATTATATTATATATTCTTCATTTTTTCAAAAAATCCTTCTTTAAAACAAAGAATGTTTTGCAAAAATAGTAGACTATCAATTTAACTTGTATTAAAGTACCTTCTTTGTAATATAACTGAATTATTTGAATATAATATAAGGTGATATTAGTGGAAAAAGGTTTTGAACTTTGAAGAAGCTCCTATATTTTTGAAAACCTTTACAAAAACACTTAATCAAATTTTAAAAAGGGAGTTGAGAAGACTCTTGTTACTGATAAAACTTTGAACATGAAATCAGACAAACTAAAATACAAAAAATGAAAGGGGCTATTTATCCCATGCCCCATTTTTTATTCGCTTACTTTTTCTCCTTTTTGTTTTGCACCTTCTTTGTACTCAGAAGGGCTGTAGCCAGTGTAGCGTTTAAAAAGCCTTGAAAAGTAATGCGGGTCTGGAATACCAACCCTGTCCGCAACCTCGTATGTTTTAAGGTCGGTTGTAATCAAAAGCTGCTTTGCCTTTTCTATTCTATACTCATTTATAAAGTCGGAAAGGTTTTTTCCTGTCTCTTTTTTAAATAGCCTGCTCAAATAAGAAGGACTTACAAAAAATTTTTCTGAAATATCGCTGAGGGAAATCTCGCCTGAGTGATAGTTTTCTTTTATGTAATCTACCACTTTTTTTATCAAACTGCCCATTTTGTTTAGGTTGTGCTTTTGGACTTCTTCAATTGTACGCTGGATAGATACTCGCAAGATGTTGCTGAGTTCTGACAAACTTTTGCATTTTATAATCTCATTAAAATAATCAATACTTGCAAACATCTCTTGATTATCATGTTTATTTATGGTTGAAGAAAGCTGAGCTTTTATCATATCTATTTCAATTAGCAAAAGATAATAAAAATTAAAAATGTACTGTTTATCTGCTTTTGATTTTTTTAAAGTCTCTTCAAGTTCAATCAAAAGATTATTTACATTTGAATAATTGCCATATCTGACACTCATTAAAATTTCATTTTTTAGATTTTTCAGTCTCTTATCATCTACATACATGAAAAAGTGAGAAAGGTCTTTATAATATATGATATCTTCTTCATTAAAATAAAATTTATAATTTATAGCATCTATGCACTCTTTATATTTATCTGGAAGTTGTATAATGCCTCTGCCCCATGTACTTACTGCAAGTGTCAAATCAATATTAAAACACCCCACCGCTGCTCTCTTTAATTGGCTTAAAAGTTCAAAAAACTTCCTTTCTTCACTTTTTTCTAGTTCTCTTTTTGAACTTACAATATATACTGCTTGTGAGTTATTTAAATAAATAGTATAGATAGTAAAATCTTGACCAAAAAAATCATTTAGCATATTTGATATCCCTAAAAGATATAAATGAGTGTTATGCTTCCCCTTTTCTTTAGTACTGCACTCAGCTAAAATCATCAAGAAACTGCCAATCTCAATTTCATAGAACGAAGCCATTTGAAGAACTTCATCTTCATTTGAAATCATTTCAAATATGACATTGAACAAGAAATTCCCTCTTAAGATGGGAAGTTTTTCTTTCAAAATTCTATTTATCTTTTCCAGCTCCTCAACTATTGTCTTTTCTTTCTTTATCTCGTTTATGGCTTTTTGCACCACATTTATTATATCTTCTACCTTCGTTGGTTTTAGAAGAAAATCAAAAGCCCCACTTTTTATAGCTTTTTGGGCATATTCAAACTCCCTGTAAACTGTCAAAATAATAATTTTGCACTGAGGAATAATATTTTAATCTTATCAATTAGCTCTATCCCATCCATATTGGGCATTTTTATATCAGTAATAACAATATCAGGTTTTACCTCTTCAATCACTTTCAAAGCTTCATCCCCACTTGAAGCTTCAGCGCAAATTTCACATTCTAAATCTTTCCATTTTATAACATTTCTTATTCCTTTCTGAATAAGTATGTCATCGTCAACTATTACAATTTTATATATCTTCCTCTTCCCCTTCGTCAGAAAATTCCTGTAAGCTTTCTTCTACCGCTCTGGAAAGCGCGTCCATAAAAATCTCAATCTTTATAGTAGTGCCTCTTTGTGGTAGGCTTTCAATTGAAAAGTTTGCATCTTTTCCATAGATGAGCTTAAGTCTTTTTACCACATTTAAAAGTCCTATTCTTGTATAGGATCTTCCCTCCTGTTCAAGGAAGACCTCATTGTCCTCCTCTAAATCTTGACGTATCCCTTTTAACTTTTCAGGTGTTATCCCAACACCATCATCTTTTACAATTATGGTAAGCTTATCATTCCAAATATAACCACCCACAAATATCTTGCCAAAACCTTTTGGGCGTATGCCGTGAAAGATAGAATTTTCTCCAAGAGGCTGTATTAGCAGTTTAGGAATTCTAAGTTTTAAAGCTTTTCTATCCACATCCACTTCAAGTTTTAAATTCTCTTCACCGAAATTTATCTTCAAAATTGAAACATATGAGGTTATATATTTTATCTCTTCTTCTAAGGTTAAAAACTTCTCTTCTTTTAGATTCACCTCTAAAAGCTTTGAAAGCGCAATGACAACATCGCTTATTTGGGATACACCATTTAGCTGTGCAAGCCAATTAATAGATTCTAAAATGTTAAATAAAAAATGAGGATTGAGCTGGGTTTGCAAAACTTTTAGTTCTGCCTCTTTTCGTGTTATTTGTTCCTTGTAAATTGAATTTATCAGATGATTTATTTTTATCACCATATTGTTAAAGTTATCAATTAGGATACCAAGCTCATCCTTTCTGTCAAGATTTTCTATTGTCTTGTATTCTCCTTTTCTAATTCTTTTTGTTGCTTCCACAATAGCATTAATTGGTTTTAAAAAATCCATAGAAAGCATCAGCGACATCGCTGATGTTATTACAAATGACAAAAAACACAAAATTATAAGCCACATCCTATTGCTCCAAAGATGATCCTAATCGCCCAGCCCTAAAGCAACTCTTAGAAAACTTGCTTGATTACTTTATGTTATCGGAAAGATAAGTAGCCTTGCTAAAAACGAAAATGACAAAGGCAATGGTTTTTACGATAGAAAACTTGCAACACCTGCCTCAAGTCTTGAAATCTCTGTCCCTCGCACACGTTACTTCCAATTTCCGACCTTCTATCCTCTTCTTTCCGCTACAAAAAAGTTGATAGTTCGTACATCGACCTTCTTATGTCTTTAGTCGTCAATGGTTATTCTTGAGCGTTCCCTTGTTCAAACTTTGAAAGCTTTGAATCTTCCATATTCCGAAAATGAAATACTAAAAATCAAAGAAGACCTTAAAAATGAGCTTGAGTTTCCCAAACAAAGAAAACTTACCTGCAAGTGCTTTTGCTCTCATCATCGATGGTTATTCAAAAGTGAAGTTAAGGATAATTCTAAGGTTAAACAAGCTACTTGTTATGTTGTCCTCGGTATCGACTAAGAAGGTAAAAAAGATATTTTTGGTATCTACACTTTCTTCGGCAAAGAAAATAAGGCTGATTGGATGAAAGTTTTTGACGATTTAATTACAAGAGGTCTTAAAGAAGTTTTAATTGTCATAAGCGATGACTTTCCTGGTATTATAGATGCTGTCAAACTTGCTTACCCTCTTGCTGACCATCAACTGTGTTTTGTCCACCTCCAACGTAATGTCAGAAAACATATGACAAAAGAGGATGCTTCAGCTTTTAACAAGTTTTAACAAGAGTTTGGACAAAATCAAAATCTCTTCTTCTGATTTCGATGAAGCTGTATTGAAATTTAAAGAACTTTGTGATGAATACTTTGCAAAATATCCTCGAGTTATTAAAGCAATATCAGAAAAAGCAGAGTTTTATCTTGCACATATGAAATACCCTGAGGAATTAAGAAAGCATATCTATACCACAAACGCCGTTGAAAGTGTAAATAGCATGATTGAGAAGGCAAGAAGTAAATTCAGGTGGATACTTTCAGTCTGTTGAAGTCTTAGAAATTAATATTTACTTACAGCGAGAGAACTTACGCCGTACAAAATGGAAAAATGGAGTTCCCAGCATTAGAAAATGCATTAACAACATAACCCAACTTTACAACTTACGTTATAAATTGGAAACACAAAATTCTTGACAAGTCTCACGTTTTTATCGTCTATAGGATCTTGAATTGCAAAGTCGGGTCTTTGACTCCAATTGGGCGAACCTACAATTATAATGTTCTGATTCCCCAAATTTCTGAGCATTTTTATGATGGACTGCGCATAAGCCTTTACCTTTTTCCAACCATCCAAGCTATTTTCTACTCCCGGCTCATTTGGATTCGGTTCATTACAAAGTTCATATATTATGTGATAGTCATTGGGAAAACTTGTAGCTATCTCTTTGAAAAAGTCTTTTGCTCTTTTATAAATTTGGGCATTCGGGTCGCCTGGATTTAACACATGCCAGTCAACAATCACATACATGTCATTTTCAATTGCAAGTTTTATTCCCTTTACAACTTTTTCTTTAATGCCTGGATTTGAAGCATAACCACCTTCACCCACATACATCGCAAGCCTTATAACATTGCATCCCCAATCTTTTGAAAGAGCAGCAAACGCATTTCTGTTTACAATGTCACCATACCACTGGAGTCCATGCGTGCTCATGCCACGAAGCTGAATTATTTCGCCTTTCTTGTCAGCTAAATACTTTTTACCGTTCTTTTCGATAATACGGAGCCTGCCAGCAACTGATGGTTTTTTCACCGCTTGGTTACCAAGAAGGTGTGGATATTTCCTACTTTCATATGGTGTATTCTTAGCAAACACAGTAAATATTTGCAAAGTGAAAGTAATTAAAATCACTATTTTTAAGAATTTACTAAATCTCAAAATAGTTCTTTTCATAATTATATTTCCTCCCCTGTAATCATTACTATTTTGTTATATAGTGTATAAATAATATAATCCATATTATAGGAAATAGTGAACTAAAAAACTTTCATATCTGTTTTAAATTTTTGATCTGATATTTGTAGCATCTTGCTCTAAGACAAGGTAAAAATTTTGCAAAAAAATAAGGCTCCTGTCCCATCAAAAATTTTCAGATTTTTTAGGGACATGGAGCCATGAAAAATTCTTGTTATTTTATAACATCAACTTTGATGTGAAGTTCGCGAAGCTGTTTGGGTTCAACCTCTGATGGCGCATCTGTAAGCGGACATGAAGAATCCTTTACTTTTGGGAATGCGATTGTATCTCTTATCGAATCAAGTCCTAAAAGAAGCATACAGAGTCTATCAAACCCATATGCAATTCCGCCATGCGGCGGTGTTCCATATTTGAACGCCTCAAGCAAAAACCCAAACCTGTCTTGTGCACGTTCTTCAGTAAAACCAAGTGCCTTGAACATCCTCTTTTGTAACTCTGTTGAGTGAATTCTGATAGAACCACCACCAATCTCTGTTCCATTTAGAACAATGTCATACGCTTTGGACCTGACTTTTGCCGGGTCTGTCTCCAAAAACTCTATATCTTCGTCCATAGGCGATGTAAATGGATGGTGTTTTGCTACATACCTTCCTTCTTCTTCTGAGTACTCAAATAGAGGAAATTCGGTTACCCACAATAGATTGAATTTGGACTTATCAAGAAGGTTTAACTTCCTTGCAATCTCAAGTCTGATATTTCCAAGAACGTCAAATACAACCTCGTCTTTGTCTGCTGAGAACAAAAGAAGGTCCCCAACTTCTGCACCAAGTCTTTTTAGAATCTCATTTATCTCTTCTTCCTTTAAAAACTTAACAATTGGCGATTTTAACCCATCACTTTCAACTGCTATCCAAGCAAGGCCTTTTGCTCCAAAATTTTTAGCATACTCAACCAAGGCATCTATCTCACGCCTTGAAAATGTAATCGCACATCCCTTAGCATTGATAGCTCGGACAGAACCACCCTTGTTTGCCGCATCTGCAAAAACTTTGAACTCGCAATTTTTTGCAATATCAGTGAGGTTTACAAGCTCCATTCCAAAACGGGTATCTGGTTTATCTGAACCAAATCTTTCCATTGCTTCCTTGTAAGTAAGTCGTGGTAAAGGAAGTTTTAAGTCTATCCCCAGCATCTCTCCAAAAATGGTCTGTAGTAATCTTTCATTTATTTCAATTACATCATCTACGTCAACAAATGACATCTCAATGTCTATCTGGGTAAACTCAGGTTGTCTGTCTGCTCGCAAGTCTTCGTCTCTAAAACATTTCACAATCTGAAAATATCTATCAAACCCTGCAACCATTAAAAGCTGTTTGAAAAGCTGCGGCGATTGTGGCAGTGCAAAAAATTTTCCCGGAAATATTCTGCTCGGAACTAAATAATCCCTTGCACCTTCTGGAGTGGATTTTGTAAGCATGGGGGTTTCTATCTCTATAAAACCGTTTTGGGATAAAAAGTTTCTAACCACTTGATAAAGTTTGTGTCTAAACATTAAGTTTTTTTGCATATCAGGTCTTCTAAGATCAAGATATCTATACTTTAGCCTTACAGCTTCATTTACATTTATCCCTTCTTCAATTGGAAATGGCGGTGTTTCGGACTTGCTAAATATCCTGAGTTCCTTTGCCCTTACCTCAACCTCACCAGTTTTGATTTTAGGGTTTATTGTCTCAGGCGGTCTTTTTTCAACAATACCTCTAATACCAATACAGTATTCGGACCTTAATGAGTCAGCTTTGTCTAAAAGTTCTTCCCCCATCTTCTCATCAAAGACAACCTGTACAATACCAGTCCTATCCCTCAAATCAACAAATATTATGCCGCCAAGGTCACGTCTTGTATCAACCCAACCTGTTAGCACAACCTCTTTTCCAACATCCTCAAGCGACACTTCTCCACAGTATTTTGTTCTTTTAAAGCCTTTGATGCTTTCCAATAATATCACCCTCTTTGTAAATTTTATTTATATCTTACTTTTGATGTACCGAGCCAGCCTTTCCATCTCCACAATCTCTTCTGATGACGTCTTCATATTCCTTAACTTGCAAACACCTTTTTCAATCTCAGCATCGCCGATTATGACTGAAAAATCACAACCCAGCTTATCTGCATATTTCATCTGAGATTTTAGACTTCTCGAAAGCTCCTCAATAACAGTTGAAATTCCTTCAAACCTTAAACTATTTGCAATCTCAAAAGCTTTTTTGGTTGCCAAATCTCCTAAGGTTGCTATAAAAACTCTTGGTACCTGTTCTTTTTGAGGAATTAACTCTTTTTGTGAAAGAAGCATTATAAGCCTTTCAACCCCAATTGCAAAGCCAATGCCAGGGATGCTGCTTCCACCTATCTGCTCTATTAAGTTATCATACCTTCCCCCACCACAGATTGCAAGCTCTTTGTCCAAAACAAGGTCAACAATCTCAAAAACTGTTTTTGTATAATAATCTAAGCCCCTTACAATGTACGGGTCAACCTTGTAACAAACACCTGCTGCATCCAAATACCCTTTTAGAGCTTCAAAATGAGTTTTGCACTCATCGCAAAGATACTCTATTGGCTTTGGAGCATCTTTGGCAATCAACTTGCAATTATCTTCTTTGCAGTCCAAAATCCTCATCGGATTTTTATCAAGCCTTTGTTTGCAGGTTGGACAGAGCTTATCATAGTAGCCTAAAAAGTACTCTTTGAGATTTTTCACATAATCCTTTCTGCAAACAGGACAACCAATACTGTTTATATTCACAACAATATTGTCAAGCCCAAGAGAAACAAAGAAATTGTAAGATAGTGAAATAATCTCTGCATCTGTCACAGGTGACTTTGAACCAAAGTTTTCAATACCAAATTGATGAAACTCTCTGTACCTTCCGCCTTGGGTATTTTCATACCTGAATGCCGATATAATGTAGTAAAGCCTTTGTGGCATGGGTCTTGATGCAAACCCATGCTCAACGAACATCCTTGCAACAGAGGCAGTTCCTTCCGGACGCAATGTTATACTTCTTCCACCTTTGTCTAAAAAAGTGTACATCTCTTTTTGAACAATATCTGTTGTCTCACCAACGCCTCTTTGAAAAAGCTCTGTATATTCAAAAGTTGGAAATCTCACTTCTTGATAGCCATAAAGTTTGCAAATCTGCCTGAATTTGTCCTCAACATACTGCCATATATAGCTTTCTTCTGGCAAGACATCTTTTGTTCCTTTTGGTGCTTGAATTTTCATAATAGTTGTCTCTCCTTGAAGGTAATTTATTTTTGATTTTTACAATATTTAAATTATATACTACCTGTGAAGAGAGTTTCAAGGCAAAAAGATATTTAAAACCTTCTATTTTACAAGATAAGTAAAGCTCATTTCATTGATGTATTTGTCAACGTTACTATTGTTGATAATTCGTGGTGGGATAAACACTTGAGAATAAACAACCTCTTTCTTTAACAACTTTCTTAATACATTAAAGGTTTCTGAGGCAATGTCAAAACTGTTGTTATAAATAGTAGCAGTTACTTTCCCTTCTTTTATATACTCTAAGGTACTCGGCAAAGCATCTGCCCCAATGCTTACTACATGCATTTTTCTCTCGTTTAAAGCCTGCAGTGCTCCTAAAAGAATATCATCACTTTGAGCAATTATACCATCTACTGTCGCATTACTTTTAGCTAAGAAAGTTTTAACTCTTTCATAACTTGAATTATAATTGCCCTCAGTGTATACAATTCCTACAACATTTATGTTTTTAAAACCTTTAAAAACTGATAAAACCCCCTTTAACCGCTGAGTTGCAACAATACTATCTTGGGACCCTGCAATTAGAAGAATATTTGCCTTTTTATTTTTAAACTTTTCCACAATAAAATCAGCTTGTAAAAATCCTATCTCAATATCATCCTGCCCTACATAACAGTCAAATGGCGCCTTATATATCTTTCTATTAACAATCACAACAGGTATATTTTTGCTATAGAATTTCTCAATTAATTTATTGAGTTTTTCTTCGTGGCATGGAATGATAATTATAGCTTTTATTTCGTTTTTGTTCAAATTCTCCTTCAAATAATAGATTTGTTTCTCCACACTTCCTTCTGCATCATAAATAAAGAGTCTGAGATTTTCACCTTTTAAAAACTCTCTGAGTGCAGAGACCATTACAGCAGTATATTTATTTTGCATATTGTTGGCAATAAGAACTATTGAACCTGCTTTTGGTGGGGTTGTTGTCTCATCTCTATATACTTCATAAACATTACCCATATTTTTGTTGAAAAACATAAGAAAGAGAATAGGGAAAAATATAAAGACTATTATCAATAACTTTACCACTCTATTCATATTTATCACCAACCGTATTCGGTATATTTATATACACTCTTGTAAAACTTTTCCCATCACTTTCTATAGAAATTCCACATTTTTCTGAAAATATTAATTTGAGACGCTTATTAATATTGGTAAGACCTATCTGCTCTTTTTTATCGTCATTAGCATTCATGATTCTTTCTATTACTTCAGGAGCAATTCCTATCCCATCATCTTCGACTATTATTTGTGCAACATCTGGAAGAAATCTTCCATAAATCTTAATCAGACCTTTTCCTTCTTTATTTTTTAAGCCATGGTATATCGAATTCTCAACCACTGGTTGAAGGGTAAGTTTAGGTATTTTTAACGATAACATTTCAGTTGGTATATCTATGATGAAATCAATCTTATCTCTATACCTCATCTGCTGAATCAAAAGATAATTTCTCACATGTTCAATTTCCACAGAAAGAGGTACTACTTCATCTTTGCTCATTCCAATTCTTAGTAATTTAGATAATGCTGAAACTACGCTCATTATACCTTCAAAATTTTTAATCTGGGCAAACCATATAATTAGCTCTAAAGTATTATTTAAAAAGTGAGGATTTATTTGATTTTGCAGTGACTTAAGATAAATTCTCCTTTTTTCTTTTTCTTCATTTAAGAGTTTGTTCATCAACTCACTTATCTTCTTGTTCATATTTGCATAAGCGCTATAAAGCGTACCAATTTCATCATCAGAATTATATTCAGGAATAATAAAATTTTCCCTCTTACCAAATTGTTTCATGTTATTAGCTAAAACAATTAAAGGATGAATAATCTTTTCTGTGAGATTTAAGCTCAAAAGGATTGAAAAAATTCCCAGGATCAATGTAAATAAAATTATATATTTTTTCATGTTGTAAAAGGTAATTGATGTTTCATCCACAGGTATAATGCTCAACACCACCCATCTTGTCAATCTTGAATATTTTGTACAAACCAAATAATCCTTATAGTTAAATTTTATCAGACTTATCCCATTTTTGAATTTTTGGGAAGGTATTAATTTAGAAATCTCAATTGCTTGTTGCGGATTTTCTGAGTATATTAAGCTTTTATTTTCGCTAAAAATGTTGACATATCCACTTTTAAATAGTTTAACTCCTTGAACTATATTCTGTAGAACCTCTAAGTTTAAGTCTATTAGAATTTTGCCTACTATCTCATCACTATCATAACTTCGTATGTTTCCACAAAGCGAAATTACATCTTGCGAATCGTGATATTCTAAATAATCCTGTTTGTGTGGCGGACTTATCACTATATCTTCTTTTGTATTTTTGAACCAATTATATATATTCATGGAAAAATTTTTCTTAAATCTCCTCTCAGGATTATTTTTGATTAACACTCCGTATTTATTGAATACAATGATATTAACTATATCCTCGCGCATACTCGTAAAAGAATTTAATAACTCAATAATCTTATTGTTAACTTGCAGCTTCTCAATTTCTGACATATTATTGTAGTTTTTAAGAAATTGTTGAATATAATAATTGTAATTCGCGTAATTTGCTATTTTCTGCATTTCATCAATATAGAATTCAATGTTTTTATTTATAACTGAATTTACAATGAAATTGACTTGTGAAATATTGTCTTTAATTATCTGGGAACTTTTTAAGAAAAACACAAATGAAATATTGATAATTGAAAAAAGAAGAACAAATAAATTAAGAGCAATCACCTTCGTCTTTATACTCTGAAATCTTCTATTAAGGAAATTCTGAAAATATCTCATTTTTTTATCATCTCCCTATATTCAGAAGGAGAAACTCCTACAATTTTTTTGAAAACTGTACTAAAATACTGAGGGTCATCATACCCAACTTCATATGCAATTTCATAAGTCTTTAGGTCAGTAGTTTTCAACAGCTCCTTTGCCTTGTCGATTCTAAAATTGGTAAGATACTGTGTGAAACTTTGCCCAGTTTCCTTTTTAAACAAAGAAGATAAATAATTCATACTGATATGTAGCTCAGTAGCAACATTGTTCAAACTAAGAGAGGGGTCTGAAAATTTTGATTTTATAATATTCTTTACCTGTTCAATTACTCTGAAGTGTTTAGACTTAATCCTGTCTTGAATCTTTTGATTTATATCAGTTGCCAAATTCAAACACAATTTCCTAACCTCATTTACATTTATCTCCTTCTTCTCAAGTCTGTCTACATAAGCTGTTAAACTCGAAGATTTGCCTACTACCGCTGAATACAATTTAAACATCTCCACAATAATATCAATGGCAATTAGCTTCATCATTTCAACTTTTCCAACTTTTTTCACCTTCTCAAATAAATACTCTATTTCATTTTCTATTGAATTTGGATTTCCCAATTTTATCTCCCAAATTAATTTCTCTAATTCATAGTTATAATCTATAAAGTCTGCTTCCTCTGGTGATTCATCTATAAAATCCTTATATTCAATAATCTGAACATCTTCATCTAAAAACCTATATTTTAATCCACTTAAGGCTGTTCTATATGAAGTATTTATCTGGGTTATATCATTTACTTCTTTCCCAATAGATGCAAAAGTAGACACGTTCAGAACTTCTTTGATTTTATTTGAAATCTTCTGTAGAACATGTTTTATTTTAGCACTCTCATAATCTACAAAAAGCAATAAAACGCTGTTATCAGAATCAGTTGTAATATATAGCTTTTTTAAATCAATTTCTTTTTTAGCAACATCATATAAAGCAAAACTAACAATCTCACTATTAAAGCTTAAACTTTCCCCAGCCTCAGAAGTAATAGTCAGTATTGCAACAGTAAACGATAAGCCTTCCAAATCAATACCATAAAGCTTTGCCTTTTGCTGTATTTCTTTTAAATTCATATTTCCTTTTAGTATTCTTAATATAAACCTCTCCTTTAAAATAGGCTTGCTGTTTTCAAACATCTCTTCTAATTGTTTTAAATAATTTAATTTCTCTTTTTCAGCTAAAAGTTGCCTTTTAACTTTTTCCATGATTTCGTACATTTCGTTTGGAATAATAGGTTTTAGAATATATTCTTTTACTCCATACTTAATTGCTTTTTGAGCATATTCAAACTCATCATAACCTGTCAAAATAAGTTTATATATAAATGGAAACCTCTCACTCACTATTCTACACAACTCTAACCCATCTAAAAATGGCATACGAATATCTGTAAGAAGTACATCTATCTTTCCATTAACTTGCTCCAGAAAATTTAATGCTTCTGTACCATTACTTGCAATTTTTACTTCATCAAAACCTATTTTACGCCACTCTAATGAAGCAAGGTAGTCACGCATATATTCTTCATCATCTACAATTAAAATACTTAGCATTTTTCCACCCCAATTCAAATTACTAATCTCTTTATGAAAACATTATACATTATCTACTCTAATAAAAAAGGAGCTACATACGTAGCCCCTTTCTTTCTCTTCATGATTTCATAAACCCCAAATCCTTATTTTTTCCCCAACGGATAAAGCAACTTTTGAATCTCCGGCTTATTCATATTATCCTTTGTTACAATAGCAACACCTGTATCAACCTTTGTCTGAATCTTCTTACCGTTTATCTTGTCTATAGCCATTTTAACACCTAAGTAACCCATCTTAAATGGATTTTGGACAACTACAGCCTGAATATATCCATCTTTCAGTGCATTTATAACATCCTGAGACCTGTCAAATCCAACCACTTTTACCTTGTCTTTTACACCTTTTTCTTTGATACCTCTTGCAACTCCAACCGTAGAACCTTCATTGCATGCATAAAAACCTGCTAAATCTGGATGTGCTGATAGAATATCCATTGTTTGCGAAAGTGCAAGGGCTTTGTCACCATTACAATATTGAACAGTAACAATTTTAATATTAGGATATTTCGCTTTTATCCTGTCTTTGAACCCTTGTTCTCTATCTCTTACACTACCTGCACCAGGCTGAGCGTTAATAATAGCAACTTTCCCCTTTTTGCCTATCAACTCAGCCAACTTATCAGCTGCCATCTGACCAGCCAGATAATTGTTTGTAGCAACAAAAGCCGCTATTTTGTTTGTGGCAACAGGTGAATCAATGATGATGACTGGTATTTTGTTATTATATGCCTTCTCTACTGCAGGAACTAATGCATCTTTATCTGTTGGAGCTAACAAGATTGCACTAACTTTCTGAGTAATCGCATCTTCAACCATTCTGGTTTGTTCATTAGGGTCAGTCTTCTGTGCAGGCGCTCTAAATACAACCTTCACATTTTTAAGTTCTTTCGCAGCTGTTTCTGCACCAGCTTTTACAGTTAGCCAGTGTTCATCCATAGAATCCATGGTAATTAATGTAATCGTATACTGTTTTGATTGAGTCTTGTTAGATGAACTCCCTGCAATAGCTGCAAAGTTCCCAACTACTAAAGAAAGTGCAAACACCAATAACATTAAACCAGCTACAACTTTTAAAAACTTTTTGAACATTTTTAACACCCTCCTCACATTTAGTTTTGTATTAATTTATTTTAAAGCGGCCAAAAACCGCTTTAAAACCTATTTTCTTCTGATTCTGTCAAGATACACAGCTCCAATTATTACAACGCCAATTACAACCTGTTGCCAAAATGCAGAGACGTTAAGCAAATTGAGTCCATTTTTTAGAACACCCATTATAAATGCACCTATAATAGTTCCAACTATTGTACCTTCGCCACCCATCATGCTTGCTCCACCTATTACAACAGAAGCAATAGCGTCTAACTCATATCCAATTCCTGCCGTTGGTTGACCAGAAATAACTCTGGCTGCAAATATTATTCCAGCAATTGATGCAAGCATTCCACTCAACGAGTATATAATTATTTGATATTTGTTTGTATCAATTCCTGCTAACTTTGCAGCTTCCAAATTACTACCTATAGCGTATGTATATCGTCCAAGTGGTGTTTTTGCTAAAATAATACCAAATATAATAGCTAATAAAAACATTACTATAACTGGTACTGGAATCCCCACTATTTTACCTGAACCTATAAATTCAAAACTCTTTGGTAAATTGCTAATAGGAATACCATTTGTGATAATAAGAGCTAGACCTCGCGCTATACTCATCATACCTAAAGTAGTTATAAATGGAGGAATATTACCTTTTACTGTTATAAAACCGTTAATAAAACCAATGACTAGACCTAAAACAATAGTGAGAAGCAGTGCAACCCCAATGCTAACTCCTGATGTCATCAAAAGCGAACAAATTACACCACTTAGTCCTATCACTGAACTCACTGATAAATCAATTCCCCCTGAAATTATTACAAATGTCTCACCTAATGCTAAAATAGCAATAATTGCAATTTGAAGAGCAACAGTTAAGAGATTGTCAGCTGTAAAAAATACCTTAGTTGTTATACCAAAAAATATGCATAAGATTATTAAACTTGATAGAGTAGTTATTGTCTGGAGCAAGTTCTTATTGTTCATAATTTTATGTTTCAATTCCATTTACCATTCCTCCTCAATTGTTAGCTATTTTGAGTGTAGCATATTGCATTATTTTTTCCTGTGTTGCTTCAGTTCTGTCAAGAATCGCTGTGAGTCTGCCTTCAGACATAACAGCAATTCTATCGCTCATACCTAATATTTCTGGCAACTCAGAAGAAATCATAATTATTCCTATTCCTTTCAGCTTTAACTCATTTAAGATGTTGTAGATTTCTATCTTAGAAGCAACATCAATACCTCGCGTCGGCTCATCTATTATTAATACCTTTAAATTTTTGGGAAGCCATTTCCCAACAACTACCTTCTGTTGATTTCCACCACTTAAATTCATTGCTCTCTGTTTTAACGATGAACATTTGATGTTTAATTTCTTTACAATATCCCTCGATAATTCCTCTTCCTTTTTGGAAGATAAAAAGAGTTTTGATTTAATTATGTCAATATTTGGAAGTGTGAGATTTTGTTCTATATCCATAATTAAGGCTAAACCTTGCTTTTTCCTATCTTCTGGTACATAAACTATACCATTTTCAATTGCATCTCTTGGAGAATTTATTGTCAATTTTTTACCTTCGAGCCATATTTCACCTTTTTCAATTTTGTCAGCTCCAAAAATTGCTCTTGCTAGCTCTGTTCTTCCTGCACCCATTAGACCAGCAAAACCAAGTATTTCTCCTTCAAATAATTCAAAATTTATATCATGTAACACACCTTTTCTCCAAACATTCTTTACTTCCAATATTTTTTTACCTTTTCTAGTTTCAACTCGGGGAAACTTCTCATTAAGTTGTCTCCCTACCATTAACTTGATTATTTCATCCATATTTGTTTTATCAAATTCAAGAGTTTGAATATACTCTCCATCTCGGAATATTGTTATTCTATCAGCTATTAAATAAAGCTCCTCTAAACGATGAGATATGTAGATAATTCCTACTCCCTTTTCTTTTAACCTTTTTATTAATTTAAAGAGCTCTTCTACTTCTCGATTGGTCAGTGCTGATGTTGGCTCATCCATAATCAATATATTGCTATTGAGAGAAATAGCCTTTGCAATTTCTACCATCTGTTGTTTTCCTATTGGCAAATTTTTTACTTTTTCCTCAGGATTTATGTCCACATTTAAATAATTTAATACCTCTTTTGCATCATTTATCATCTTTTTTTCATCTATAAGTAAACCTCTTCTTGGTTCTCTGCCTAAAAATATATTTTGGGCAACACTTAGATGTTGACATAAATTAAGTTCTTGGTAAATAATTGAAATACCTAATTCTTGTGCTTTTTTAGGACCACTTATAATTTCTTTTTTACCTCTTATGTAAATGTCGCCTTCATCTGGCGCATAGACACCTGCAAAAATTTTCATTAAAGTAGACTTGCCTGCTCCATTCTCTCCAACAAGTGCATGTACTTCGCCCTTTTTAAGCTCAAAATTTACACCTTTGAGTGCCTGTACCCCTGGAAAGGACTTTTTTATATTCACTGCCTTCAATAAAATTTCTTCAGTCACATTGCGCCACCTCATAATTCTTTGTGAATCTGTTTATATATTATCACTAACTTCTCATAAATAGTGTTTAATTTTTTAATTAAATTGTTTGTTTTTTTATAATTTATTGCTCGTAAAGTTTGCATATTCAGAAAAATAAAAAAGCGCTGAAGTGCGCTTTGAAGTGAAGTTATATAACTTTCGCCAACCAAATCCCTGCACCTGCTGCCATTATGCCAAACACAATAGAGAGGAACACATACAGAAATGCCTTTTTATGTTTTGATTTTTTAACATACCTTGATGTCTCCAGCATAAAGGTAGAATATGTAGTAAATCCACCAAGTAAACCTGTTGTTAAAAACAGTTTGTATTCATCTGGTAAGTGTTTTGATGACAAAAAGCCAATGAAAAAGCACCCAACTATATTTATAAACATGGTTGAAATTGGGTGCTCTCTTTCCATAATCTCTTTGAATATCTTAGAAATTATATACCTCAAAACTGCACCCACAATTCCGCCAAGTCCAACAATAAAAAAACTCATACCTCTTGAGCCACCTCTTCTTTTTGCCTTCTTGCCGCTACAAACTCTGCTGCTTCATAACCCTGTAGCGCTGCAAAAAGCCCAAGCAAAATTGAAAGCGCAGGGTATACAAAAGCCTTTGCCGCCTCACCTTTTGAGATAAGCTTTATTATCTCAATTATAAATGTTGAAAAGGTTGTAAAACTGCTTATAAAACCAGTTGTAATCATGTGACGGATAGCAGGTCTTATTTTTATATGTTCAATAGAAATCTGTGCAACAAAGCACAAAACAAAACTTCCAAACACGTTTATAAAAAGGGTTGCTAATGGAAAATCGGCTACATATAACTGTGAAATTAAGTATCTGCTGATCGCACCAAAAAATGCACCTACTGATATTGCAACAATGTTCTTCATCCCTCAGCCTCTCCTTTCTATTTGTCAACTATTTTTGTCACATTTTTTGTCTATATAAACAAAAAAATTCCTACAAATATTACGCCTTTTCACAAAGACGCAATATCTGTAGGAGTCATCAGCCCTCATTGGCATTTATTCAGCGGACTCCATCGCCGTCTGTAAATAATATTATATCATCGAACACAGTTGATTTCAATATAGAGTTTTTGTGACACTTTCCTATCTCTCATCTTCAGGTTCAATGTGGATTGTAATATACGAATTTGGTAGAACTGATTTTATATCCTTTTCTATCTGGTTACAGAGGTTGTGAGCGTCGATTAAAGTAGTTGAATTTTCCATTCTAATGTGAACATCAATCTCGCGCCTGTCTCCACTTTTCCTGGTTCTGAGCTTGTGAAAGCTTGTAACCTGAGAGTATCTTTTTATTATATTCTCGATTATCTCAATCTCGTTTTGAGGAAGACTCTTGTCAACAAGATCACATAGAGCTTTTTTGGTTAAATCAACAGATGCTTTTATTATCATAAGAGCAACAATGATAGCAATTATCGGGTCTATAATGTACACATGTGTAAGTTTTATTGCAACAAGCCCTAAAAATACTCCGAATGATGTAAACACATCTGTAAAAAGATGCATTGCATCTGCTTCTAAAGCTACTGAATCTGTTTTTTTAGCAACCCTGAAAAGTTTTGTCGATATAAAAAGATTTACAACACCTGAAATCAACATCACTACAAGCCCTGCTTCTATTTTTTCAATCTCTGCACCTTTAACAAATTTTTGCACTGCCTCATAAATAATCATAGCTGCTGCTAAAAATATTAATATTGCCTCAAATGCACCAGAAACATTTTCAAACTTACCATGACCAAAAGGATGATCACTATCTGCTGGTTTTCTCGCCTGCTTTATGGAAAAATATGCAACCAAACTTGCCAAAAGGTCAATACCAGAGTGAATTGCTTCAGAGATAACAGATACAGACCCCATAATACTACCTGCAATAAGTTTGAATAAAACCAGGGCTGTATTAGAAAAAACCGATAAAAGTGCTGCACCCTGCTTTTCCATATTTCTTCATTAAAACCCCTTTCATCATAAGCTTCTTCGCCAACACTATTAAAACAATAAAAAAATCCTGCCAAAGACTCATGTTTTGTGTTAAAACATGGGTCCCGCAGGATTTTTTTATCCCTGCTGCCTGGTAAAATTCCCAGGCCCGAAAAGAGCTTTTTAACACTCTTTTCTGACCACTTCGAAAATATTAAATTTTTCATATTACTTGAGCTTTATTTTAACATCAAAGAGGTCTTTTGTAAAGACTTTTTTGGCATCTGAAAAACTATTTATGGTTGTAAAAAGAAGCTTTTCACAAATGATTTCAACCATGTTAATAGGCAAATTGATAAAGGGTGTCACGTTATATATACATATATCTTTCAGAGGAAGAAAATCAACACAAATCTCTGAAAGAAAAAAGGACTTATTCAAAAATTCAAAATCTTCTACCACACCTTTTTCAGGATAGCATACTATCCCTCTTTTCAACCCATAAGCTTTCTTGTCTAACTCTCTGAACACAAACACTATATCCACATTTTCAAACAATTTCTCTTCTTCCCAGCAGTTTATTATAACTGTTCCGAACTCTCCCAAAAGTTCATCAGCTATTTTTGTCTCTTGAAATGAATCAAATGAAGTATAAAGAATATCTGTATTTTCTGCAAGCTCATATAAAAGTCCATTTTTTTTAGCTTTTTCAAGCCCAATTATTCCTATTTTTCTATTTTTTAAACGTTGACCGTACTTTTTTAATATTTCTCTTACAATATAATATACAATAAAACAATTAATGTGAACATTTTCTTCATATGTCCAATCAAAGTGTATTACTCTTCCTCTTCTTTGTTGGTCAATAGCCAATTTTATCTTTTTATATCTTTTTGACAAATTTACTGTTTTTGGAAATATAAAGAATTCCAATCTCATTTCTATTCCATTAATTAGCCTTATATACTCTTCGAATTTAGGTTGTGAATTTACAACCAGAAATTTTCTTAGGAATAGAGGAAAAAACTTTGCATATTCTGGAAGAAAAATTCTACTTTCACCTTCTAACACAAAAGTAATAGTATAAATTTTTATCAACCCAAGAAAATATCTTCTACTAATAGAATATTTCTATCCTGGGCTTAAAATCAATCTCTTTTATGAGCTTTTCTATCTCTTCTTGACTCATGTCTTCCAATTTTTTGCCTGTCAGAGCAACTAAAATAGCTTCAACAACATTTGTTCCAAAAGATCTTCCCTCAAATTCAGGTGTTGTAGTAACAAGCATCTTTAGCTTTCTTCTTTTAAGCTCTTCAATATCCTCTTTTGTAATGGTATTTGTGATGATTATCTTTCCTTCCAAATTATCTGGCATGTACTTTTGAATGTATTTATAATCTCCCGCAATGATGTCTGCTATTTCAAAATATTTCCAATACTTTCTAAGCTTTTTGGGGTTTTCTTCTTTTTTATCATCATTGGGATACAACATGCTAAATGGTAATTTTATTATCAATGGGACAAGCAAAGCTGCAAGATAGTAAAACACCCTGAGACTCTTTATCATAAGTGGAATTCCCAAGGCAAAAAGGGCATCACCAAGCAAAAGTTTGCATCCAGCCTCATATAGTCCTTCTGCAAGCTTGTATCTGTCAAGTGCACATACAACAAGCGCAGTTTTACCCTTGAAATCTATTATGCTGTTGTCTTGAAGATATTTTATAACCCACTTTTCAAAGGTATTTTTAACACCTGTGCCATCCACAAGAGGCGTCTTTTTAGCAGCATTTTTTATGGGAATAGCCTCTCTTATGACATAATTTTTACCTCCACCGTAAAGTACAATGTCAATTCCTCCCATACCAAAGGCATCTACCTTGCCATCTAAGGACTTTATAATCTCTATTGCCTTTTTTATATCTCCATCTGTTCCTATTCTTTCAATCTCAAAGTCAATACCCATTATCTTAGCTACTGTTTTATGATTTCTCTTGCTCGAACCAATACTGACACTCACTACTCTTTTCATGCAAAAACATCTCCTTTTCTTTCTTCTACTCCACAATAGAATCTAAAATTCTCTTCAGCTCTTCAACATCAACTTCAACATCATATTTGAGCGGAGATTTTCCCAGAGGTATTGTAATGACCTCACAATCAAGAAAAGCTTTGAACCAGTTTAGTCTAAAGTCCGAACCCATGGCAATTACAATGTCAAACATTTTAAAATTATTTATATATTCACCCATGATATTCAAAAGCTGAGCAGCAGAAAGGGAGTTTATAAAACTATTTCTTTCTTCTTCTGTCATTAAAAGATAGTAATTTATTCCATAGCTCTTTAATACCTGCTCTACCTCATGCTTGTTTTTTACAGGAAATCCGATTGCAGCAATATTTTTGCCCTTGCGTACTTCCCCAAGCCCTTCAAGCTTTGAAATAAAAGACCTATCTATTTTCAGCTTTTCGGCAACCTCAATCTGCGAAAATCCTTTTTGACGAAGGTCCAATATCTTCTTGACTTCATCCACTATTTTTTGAAGACTTATAACCTTATCACCAACTCTGTAAAAATCCATCTCTTCATCCCACTCAACTGCTGTTTGTTTGATTTTATATTATCACAAAAGCCTTTTTATGTTAACATTTTTGTGCACACAGTATATAAAAAATTTTAACCGAGCATTCTTTTAATGTTTCTTAATCAGATATCTGTAATTTTCCCCAGCGTCAATCCTGTCTTTAAAAATCATATTTAAAATCCTCTCCTTTTATTTAGAACTTGCTACTTTAATTGAAAAAAAAAGCACATTATCATTTATTTTACTACATTGGTGCCTTCTTCCCACCTTGTATCTTCTCATATATCTCTTTTCTTAAGCTCATGGAGAGATTACCCCCGCGCAAAAAAATTCATCGTCTTTTAAATCTATCAATGTAGCGTCTGATATTATCAAAAAATGTATTTTTTGAATTTTTTGTTTCATCATTTTTTATAACATTCTCAAATCTTTTCAACCATTTTTCAGTTTCTAAATCTTTTACAATAAAATCTTTTGCCCCTTTCAAAAGAGCTTTTCTCACTGTATCTTCTTCCCCTTTAGAACTTATAACAATTATTTTTGCATTTTTGTCATGCCTTAATATCTCTTCCATTGCTCTGATTCCGTCTAATTTGGGCATTTCAATATCCATTGTTACCACATTGGGTTTTAGTTTATTGTAAAGGTTTATAGCTTCAAGACCGTCACTTGCTTCTGCTACTACTATCCCTTTGAGTTTTTCTTCAACAAATTTTCTTATAATTCTTCTCCAAACTGGTGAATCATCTACAATCAGAAAGGTTATTCTTCCCATAGTATAACCTCTCTCATTTTTTAAACTTTTACAAACTCTTTATTTTCCTTAAATTCTTGTTCTACAATCTGAACAGCTTCAGTGTGAATATTTTCAAGCACTCCAACAATCTCTTGAATGCCAGCAAAATGCTGTTTTATCTGATTATACAGCTCTTCTTGATACCCTAGCACCGAACTTATGAGGTTACTGAGAGAATCAATCTCATCTGTTATCTCACGTGTACTGTTTTCTAACTCCTTAATCCTGTTTACAAAATTTTCAATCTTTTTATTGTTTGCATTTATATCATCTACAACATTTGCCATTGCTTTGCTGATTTCCTTAAGATTTTGTTTACCACCATCTGCAAGTTTTCTCATCTCAGATGCCAGTAAACTGAATGTTAAAGAATCTTTCGTTTTGTTAGCTTCAATCTGGGCATTCAAAGAAATAAATGAAATTTCTTTTACAATATCGTTAATAATTCCTGCAACTCTTTCCATCTTCTCAATATGATTTGAAAGATTTAGAACATCCTTTGATAAATCTCGCATCTGGTTCAAAATAAGATTTATATCTTCAACAGATTTAGAAATCTTCTTTTTACCTTTTACCAAATCACTCTCAACTGTAGTTGACCGAATATTCATATCATCTAAATTTTTTATCAAAGCTTCATTTATCTCATCCAATACCATCTTAAATGCTTCTGTAACCTCACCAAGTGACATAAATAAGGTTTTAAATCTTTGATAAATCTCATTTCTATAGCTTTCAAAATTGCTTTTTTCTATTTCATCTTTTAAACTCTCATTTTCTGATCGAAGTTTATATATCTCATCTTTTAATGGTTTTTCTATCATTTGTATTTTATTTTTGTACAAATTTATGAATTCCTTAGGTACCTTAGATTCGTCCACTCTTGTAGCCATAAAACAAATGATATTCTGTATTTCTTTAGACTTTTTGACAATCAAAAACCCTTCAGCAACTATAACTATTAACATAAGTATGAAAAATGCATATATATACCATGCCATTTAAATCAACTCCACACTATTTTTTGTCCTTTCTATAATCTTCTTTATATCTATCACCTGTACAAATTCTCCATCCCTCTCTACTATTCCTTTCAAAATTTCCGTTGATACAGATGCTATGTTAGCTTCTTTTATCTCATCTGGAAGAACGCTTAAAACCTCTTTCACATTATCAACAAAAAGTCCAAATGTCATATCTTCATCCCCGATTATCAAAACCTTATGATTGCAACCATCATTCCCTTCCACCCCCAGCAACTTGCCAAAATCAACAATTGTTACAACGTCCCCGCGCAGGTTCATAAGTCCCATCACATGTTCAGGGGCAAAAGGAATAGGAGTTACATCAGCTGGTTTTACTATTTCTCGGACAAACTCCACTTCAATCCCATAAACTACATTTCCATACTCAAAAGAGACAATTATTTTATAATAATCTTCATCAGTGGTTTCGTCAATCTCATTTAAATCAAATGTTTTTAATACATTACTATTTTGAGAATAGTCAAAATTTCTTTCCAATTCAAACCTGTTTGGATTTTTATCATTTGATTCTTTGTCCAAAACTACTTGGGAAGATTGACTTGAATTTGTTATTTCTTTTAATCTTTCTATATATGCCGAATAATCAAAAACCTGTCCACTTCCACTGTTTATACTATCTGCTAACTTTCGAATAATATCTATACCTTCTAAAATGGTATTTATAACCTCACTTGTTGGATTTATCTCATAGTTTCTCATCTTATCAAGCAAACTTTCCATCTCATGAGACACATTTATGATATCCTGCAAACCAAGAAAGTTTGCTCCGCCTTTTATAGAATGGATTTCGCGAAATATAAAATTCAATGTTTCATAATTTTTCGGGTCACTTTCAAGTTGCAAAAGAGCATCTTGAGCATTCTCAAGATGCTCGTATGTCTCAACAACAAACTCTTTTTTTATCTCCTCCAACTCTGCTGCACTAAACAGCTGGTCTGTCATTGTAATCCCACCTTTTTAGTTTCTTGTTACAATCCTAAAAATTTTTGGACATGTGATATTAGCTCCTCACTTGTTACAGGTTTTTTTAAATATAAATTTGCTCCTGCTTCTAATGCCTTTTGCTCTTCTGAAGGATTTGTCGTAAGCATAATAACAGGAATTCTTTTATATGTGGGATTTTTTCTTATCTCTCTTGTCAACTGTAACCCATCCATTTTGGGCATATTCAAATCTGTAATTACAAGGTCAATTCTTTCACTTAAAAGTATCTCAAGTGCACTAACTCCATCTAAGGCTTCTTTCACCTCAAACCCTTTTTTTGCAAGTGTTGTGGTAACAATCTTCTTTACAACAGGCGAATCATCAACAACTAAAATTTTAGGCATAATTTTCCTTCCCTCCATTAAATTCTTAGTTCATAGGTTTCCTAAATGCAATATTGCTGTCAAAATAAACAATTTCAAAAGCTTTTGTAATTCTCAAAATACTCTCTGAATGTCCTAAAAAGATATATCCACCAGGATTTAACGCATCATAAAAATATTCAACAACTCTTTTTCTCGACTCTTCATCAAAATAAATAAGCACATTTCTGCAAAAGATTATATCGAAATTCCTCATCAGTTTCATTTTACTATCGTCATATAAATTAAGATATCTAAATGTTACCATTTTCTTTATTTCATCTTTGAGTTTATACATCTTATCAGACGAACTAAAGTTAAAATATTTTAACTTTATATACTCTGGTACATCTTTTAATGATCTCGGCATGTAAACAGCATCCTGTGCAAGCTTTAAAACTCTTTCAGAAATATCTGTCCCAAGTATCTCTATATCCCAATCATCAAAATACTCAAGTCTTTCTTTCAAAATTATAGCAATTGTGTATGGTTCTTCGCCAGTAGAACACCCTGCACTCCAAATTTTTAACCTAAAATCACCTTTGTTTGCTTTCCTGTTCAAAAGTTCGGGTAAGACGTATTTTGAAAACATATCAAGCTGAGGAATGTCTCTGAAAAAATATGTTTCGTTTGTTGTAATAAGTTCTAAAAATTTGTTAAAAGTATTTCTGTCAGTTTCTATTCTTTTTAAATATTCCCAAAAATCTGTTATTCCTAAATTATCCATTGCAATCTTTAATCTTTTTTGAATGTAACTTTTTTTATCATCTGAAAAATACAGACCTGTTGTTTTATATATAAAATCTCTTATCAGAGACCATTCCTGATTGTTTAAGATAATCTCTGTAAGCATTTTGTTCCTCCTTAGCTTCCAAGCAAGTCTTGAGCCTCGATGGAAATTTCCATATTCGGATGGTTAACTAAATATTCAAGCTGTGCTCTGAACGGTTCTTTGTTACCAATCTTTTGTATCAGCTGCAAAAGTTTGAGAATATGTGAATCAGACAACAATTCATTTTCAAGCTCATCTTTAATTAATGCCACAACTCTTGGATCGTCCGGCTTTAACTGGACCATACATTCAAGCATCAAAAGTTTCGTATCGTCAATTTTAAATTTAAAATATTCTTCATAAATTCTGTCAAACAACTCTTTTAAGTCAAGTTCAATTACAGTTTTCAATACTTCTGGCAAAAGATTATCTTCTTTTATCATCTCAGGCAACACATCAGCTGCCTCCTTGATATTATTGTATCTTATAATCTTCAAACCGCTGAGTTTTAAAATGTCATCATCGCTCTTGAATATCTCTTTAATATACTCCACCAGTTTTGACCTGTTAAAATACTTAAATGCTCTTACAAGCTCTCTTTTCCCAAAAGTGTCACTGATATAATATAGTTTTATAGTATTCAAAATAACCATTTCATCAAATACTTTACTTTTTACAAAACTTACAAAATCTTTGTCTTCTATGCTTCCAAGATATTTTAAAATCTCAAATTTTTGACTATCATTTCCATACATCAAGATGGCTTTTATTTCATCAAAGAATCTAATATCTGACAAAATTTTTTCAATCTTTTGTTTATCTGATCTCATATAAATGGAATAAATTGTTTCCATAATCTTTACTCTTAACTGCGTTGAAAGCTTGGTATATAGATTTATCGCATCTTCTATATTTTCAAGCTCACCATTTTCTTTTACCATATCAAAGATACTATCAAAGATGATATCTTCAATTTCCCACGGCAGTTTTAAAACATCCGAAATCAACTCTTTACTATTGACTTTCTTTATACTTTCAATTATTGTCCATTGTACCCAAAGATGAGCTGACGGTAAAAATTCTATCACCTTTTTGAGCGCTTCAACATCACCAATGTTGCCAAGTGCCTCAACAGCTCCTTGAACAACATTCACATCATCATCTGATAATCTATTAATCAAAACATTAACTGCTTCTCTGTTCTTCAAAGCACCTAAAATATCTACTATAAATTTTCTAACATTCTTATCTGGATTTTCTGCTTCTTTAATTATTGCCTGGATATTATCATTCCCAATCTTACATAAAACTTCAAATGCAAACACTCTCACTCTTGCTTCTTCATGATTTAAAAGTCTTAGCAACTTTTCAATGGTATAACTTCCACCTATCTGCTTTAAAGCATCTGTTATATGCTCTTCAATCATCTTGTTTTTTGTTTTTATGAAAAGATCTATCAAGCTATCAACAATTTCAGGCTCTTTGAAATTCGGAGCACTCTCTATTGCTTCTTTTTGCAAAAGATAGTTATCTGAATTTAGCATTTGAATAATTTCTTTAGCTGAATTCATCCTTCGTAGTCCACTCCTTTGTAATTTTTTAAGCTTTTTGAACAATTCTTTCTATCAGCTGCTCGGGTTCAAGCAGAAGTACAACCTTACCATCACCCAAAATAGTAGAACCAACTATACCTTTTATATTCCCAACAAACTGGTCCAGCGGCTTTACAACAACATCATATTCACCCATAAGTCTTTCCACAATTATCCCCACTTTGCTTTCCCTGTATTTTACTATTATACCAAAATAATAGTTTCTTTCTTTTTCGGTTTCTTGATATCCCAATATTTCTTGAAGGTTGAAAAATGGAATTATCTCACCTTTAACATTGCACACCTTTTTGCCAGTTATAGATTTTATTGATTCCTTTCTTATCTTTACTGTCTCAACCACTTTTTCAAGCGGAAGCAGATACAATCTATCCCCCGCTAAAACCAGTAGAGTCTTTATTATCGCAACAGTGAGAGGAATTATCATCAAAAAGCTTGTCCCTTTATCTCTTTCTGATTTAACCTTTATCTCACCTTTTAACTCACTCAAATTCTTTCTCACAACATCCATCCCTACGCCTCTGCCCGCTACATCGTCAACCTTTTCAGCAGTAGAAAAACCGGGAAGAAAGATAAAGTCCATTATCTGTTCCTTTGACATTTTCTCAATTTCTTCTTCTTTTACCAGTCCCATCTTCAAAGCTTTTTCTTTTATCTTTTCTAAATCAATACCTCTTCCATCATCAGAAACTTTTATATATATACTCTCACCTTCTGCATATGCTTCTATCACAATTCTCCCCTGTGGTCTTTTCCCTTTAGCAACTCTTTCTTCCGGGCTTTCAATTCCATGATTTACACAGTTTCTCACCAGGTGCACCAGAGGGTCAGTTATCTTCTCAAGTATAATTTTGTCTATTTCTGTCTCTTCACCTTTTATTACCAGTTCAACCTCTTTACCTTCTTTTTGTGCAACCTCTCGTACAATTCGAGGAAGTTTTCTCAGCACATTTTTAACAGGTAAAAGTCTCAAACTTGTTATACCTTCTTGAAGTTCAAACGAAATTCTTTCAAGCCGTAAAATTCCTTTTTCAAGGTTTGATATCAGGTTTGTCAGAAGTTTATCTTTAATATTTGTCTCTTTGAAAGCGTTAAGTATTTGATTTAACTGAGATTTACAGGTAATAAGTTCACCCGCAAGATTTGTAAGATTATTTAACTTGTTTATATCTATTCGTACTGAATCAATTTTCTTTACTTCATGGTCAACCTCAGCTGATACAAAATTTTTTACTTCTTCTTCTTGAGAATGTTCCAAATTCGTCTGACTTGCTTCTTCTGTTTCTGTAATTTCTAAATCTTCTTTTAATAGTTTTTGGATAAAGAAGATTTCTATAACATCCTCATCTTTGCAAATACCTTCTACATCCTGTCGCAATTCATTGATATCAATTTCACCTTCCACAAAGAACAGATATTCGCTTACGTCTTCACTTATATGTTCTTGTTCTAAATCTGGAATTGTTAAAAACACATTATATTTTCCCTTCAAAGCCTTGTATATTTTTGCCATGGTAGGAGACTTGAATTCTGCTTCTGGCTTTAGCAAAAACTCTATTTTGTATATCTTTTTCCCCTCATCTAAAAGCCCCATGAGGAATTTTTTCTCATCATAGTTCATCTTTCAACCCTGCCCTCAAAAAATCATTTTTATGAAAAGATAGAATTTATAGCCCCCGCAATACTTGTGCAAGGCAAAATCAAATCAGTAATTCCTTGATCTATAACAGCTTTTGGCATACCAAATATTACAGCTGTTGACTGATCCTCTGCTATTATAAAACCACCAAGCTTTTTAATAAAACCAAAGGCTTTTGCGCCATCGTTCCCCATACCTGTCAGCATTATTGCCAGAAGTCTATCTTTGTAAAGCCGAGCAAGTGAAAATCCAACATAATCAACAGAAGGTTTGTATATCAAATCGTCTGGACCATCAACTATGTTTATAACGTTTCTACCACCAGAAACTGTTACTTCCATCTGTTTGCCACCCGGTGCAATATACACCGTGTTTGGTTTTACCATCTCACCTTTTTCAGCCTCTTTTATACACAGAAGACTTTTTTCGGAAAGTGTTGAAGCAAGTTGTCGTGTAAAGTTTGGCGGCATATGTTGAACGATAAATATTGGCACACCTATGTCACTTTTTATATAAGGTATAATTTCGCCCAGAGTTTTAGGTCCACCAGTGGAAACACCAATGAATATAGCGTTTGGTCTTACCAATGGTTTTTTGGAAAATGAAGTAATTTTATTTTTATTGTTAACCCCCGTTTCAACTTTCCCAGCAAACACATTTGCCTTTGCCGCGTTTAAAACTTTGTAAACAATCTCATTTTCCATGCTCTCAAGGTCAGTTGAATAAGCAGAAGGTTTGGGAATAAAATCTACAGCACCAAGGCTTAAAGCTTTTAGAGTAACCTCAGCTCCTTTTTGGGTAAGTGTTGATATCATCACAACAGGTGTTGGACAAGTCTGCATTATTGTTTTTAAAGCATTAAGTCCATCTAACACTGGCATTTCAACATCCATTGTAACAACATCCGGGTGAAGGGAGGCAACCTTTTCGATTGCCTCTCGCCCGTTTGTGGCATAATCTACCACTTTTATAAAAGGACTTTTTTGAAGTATTTTTATTAAAACCCTTCTCATCAAAGGGGAATCTTCTGCTATTAAGACTCTTACCATTTTTGATTTCCAACTCTCCCATATTTGATAATCAGACTATTGTGTATCTGAGTTCAATAGTCCTTCCTTCAGCTCCTCAATTTGAATCACTTCATTTGAAGTAAGTATTTTTGACATATCAAGAAGAATTATTATTCTTCCATTAATCTGACCAACACCCTGTAAGTACTCTGTATTAATTTCTCTTATAACAGGGGGCGGTGGAGTTATTGCATCGTTTGGAAGCCTCAAAACTTCTGTAACTTCATCAACAATTCCACCTATCGTCACATTTTCAAGGTTTATAACAAGTATCCTTGTCTGTCTTGTCTTTTCCGCTGCTGGAAGACCAAATTTCTTACGCATATCAATTATTGGCAATATCTCTCCCCGCAGACTTATTATCCCTTCAACAAACGAAGGAACCTGTGGTATTTTTGTTATATTGGTCATTTTGATAATTTCTTTTACCTGCATTATATCAACACCATATTCCTCATTTCCAAGTTTAAAAATCACAAGCTGCTTTTCATCACTAAGCTCATCCTCTTCCTCAAAATCCTCAGGTATATCTGCCTTTAGAAGTTTTTTCCTTTCTTCATCAATCATATCACTCAATCCTCCCCTTTTCTACTTACCCCACTCAGATATTTTTCAATTCTTCTGCAAGATTAGCAAGCTCTTGAGCAGCCTGAGCAATCTGAGATATAGCTTTTAGCTGTTCCTGTGCCTGGGTAGCTGCACTTTGAACTGCCTGTGACGCTTCTTCTGCTCCTCTTGCTATCTGCATGGTTCCTGCTGCAATCTGTGTAAGTGCTGCTTCTGCATCCTGTGCCATCTTGAGTAGCTGTACACCCTCTGTTAAAACTTTTTCAGTTGCAAAGTTTACTCTTTCAAGTGAAATAGTTATCTTCTGCGCTTTTTCATTTTCCTGAGTAGAAGTTTTTATAGAATTTTCAACATCTTCATATACAACTCGTACCTGGTCACTGATATTTCTAACCATTTCCTTTATATTTCCTATTGCTTCACTTGACTGCTGTGCAAGCTGTTTTATATCACCTGCAACAACTGCAAATCCTTTACCGTATTTGCCAGACCGAGCTGCTTCAATTGAACCGTTGAGCGACAATAAGTCCACTTTTGTTGTAACATTTGAAATTGTGTCAATTATCTTCTCAATATTTCTAATTCTTTTCTCAAGCGTTCTTACGCTTTCCAGAGATTGTCTGTTTTTCTCAACAGACTGTGCCACACCATTAATCAATCCTTCTACATCTTTTTTATTCTTTTCTAAAGTACCCTGAAGTTCTTTTGCCAGTCTTGTAGCGTTTTCTAATCTTTCCACTATATCCTTCTGCATTTCTTTCAAGTTTTCAGTTGCTTTTTGAGACTCTTCACAAGCTGCTGCCTGTTCCTCGCTTGCTTGCATAATCTGTTCAAGTGCTGAGGAAATTTGATAACTTGCTTTGTGCGATTCTTCAACCATAGCCGCAAGCTCAGCAGACGCCGCTGCAAGCTCCTCTGCATTCTTCTGTGTAATACTCGTTGACTTTAGCTCATCAGCCATTTCTGCAAGCATAGTTATAGCATTGTTAATCTCATTCAATGCTTTAGTCTGTTCAATTAGCGATGCATTTGACTCTTCAGTTGCCGCTGCTGTTTCTTCAGCTGCCGCTGCAATTTGCTGGCTTCCACCTCTGACCTCACTTGATGCGTTCATCATGTTTCTTGACAATACTTTTATCTCTTTCATAGCTTCAACAATTGTGTTGATTGCATTTTCTATTTTCTTCAAATCCTCTGTTACACCTTTTGCTTTTTCTGCCTCATTTCTTACAAGCTCACCAACACCTCGTATATCCTCTGCTACAACGTTTACATCACTTTGAATATCTTCTATTATGTTTTGAATTTCAATAGCAGCTCTGTTTGTTATCTCTGCAAGGCTTCTTACTTCATCTGCAACAACAGCAAAACCACGACCATGTTTGCCAGCTCTTGCAGCCTCAATTGCCGCATTGAGTGCAAGCAGATTTGTCTGGTCAGCAACCTCCATAACAGCCTGAGCAGTACTTCTGATTTCGTTTGCCTGTCTTTCAAGCTGCAAAACATTTTCTGCCGACTCAAGTGAGGTCTGGGCTGTAAGTTCTATTCCACGTATCATTTCTTCAATTTCATCTGAAATATTTTGAATAAGAGTATAAAGGTTTGCAATAGAATTTGAAAGTTCAGCTGCTTTTTCGTCCGACACCTTTGCAACCTTTTCGATCTCCTGAATAGCTTTTAATGATTCATTTGCAGCTTTTGAAGCTTCCTGAGCAGATGCTGCAATCTCCTGCACTGCAACCTGAAGTTCATTGACATTTCGCGTTGCTTGAGCAACAGCAGCCTGAGTCTCAGCTGAGGCAGCAGCAAGCCTTTCGATTATTGTGTTTTTCTTGAGTTCATCTCTTCTCTCTTTTTTCTTTACAGAGTCAAAAATACTTCCTGCTGAAGGCTGTTCTTGGCCACCTCCCTGAACCGGACTTGAAATGGTAGCAGATTGACCACCGCTCTTTAACGGATTTCTCGGTGTTTGAATCTTTGAAAGCTCCATTTTAATACCTCCCCTTTATTTTTGATTATATATTACCACAATTTTGTGGTTGTGTAACATTTTTTTTTTTTTTTTTTTTTTTTTTTTTTTTTTTTTTTTTTTTTTTTTTGATTATGCTTGGTTTTGTTTAAAAATGTTATTTGCGTTCTAACAATTGTTTTATTCAAAAAAATTATATTAGCTATTGTATCTTGCCGTAAATATCACCTACAAAATTTTTGCTTTATCTAATTTAGCACTTTAAAAACCTCATTATAAATTTTGATGCCTTATTTTCCCATAGACTATTTAATGCCTTTGAGATAAAATATTGAATATCAATGGATTTTTAAATGTATTTTTATTGTTTGTATAGTTGGAGGTTTTTTTATTTTTTTTCACTATTCTGATACCATATAATACTATTATTGAATATGTCTGCCTTTATCTCTACTCTCTACGTTTTTTCTAACTCTCTTCAAAAATCTTTCAATAATCTTTACAGTCTCAGGTTCCCAATGGGAGAGTTCTTCAATCAGTGATAATATCTCTTCTTTTTCTTGAATACTCTCAAGCATCTCCAATTGTTCCTTTACCATCCTACTCCTTGGCTTTCTTATATCAGTAAGCCCCAGCAGAAAATCAATACTCACATCAAGCTCTTCAGAAAGTCTTACAAGAATGTTAATTCCGGGCATTCTTTTGCCTTTTTCGTAATTTGCCAAGGCTTGAGGAGAAATTTCAAGTCTTTTTGCCAATTCTTTTTGAGATATCCTTTTTTCTTCTCTCAAAATTCTTATCTTAAGTCCAAATTCTTCCAATCTTTTTTCTTTCATCCAATGCAATCATCCGTCCCACCATATATTTTTTGTTCTTGAATAATATTACAATACACATTATGTTTATTTGTCAACAATATGTTTATATTAAAATATATTGTAAACTAATTTTCAATTATTATAACCCTTGCAGGTGCACCGTCACATTCCTCTATCTTAAGGGGCAGGGCTACATATTTATATCTTCCCTCATTCACATCTAAAAGACATAAACCTTCAACAATAACAACATCATTTGAAAGAAGCAATCTGTGCACAGGAAAATTATTTGAATTAAATTCTTCTATTGAAAGATAGTCAATCCCAACAACTTCAACTTTTTTCTCTACCAGATATTCAGCTGCATCGATGCTCAAGCAAACAAAATTTTTAAAAAACTTTGTATCCCTTTTTAGATACCTAGAATTTTTTGTTTTAAAAAATATCCTCTCATTATACTGAATATCCTTGCTTTCAAGAAACTTCTTTGTTATGCTATCTTCTTCACCCACATCTAATACCCTGACTTTTCCAATTAACCTCTCTAAAGGAATCTTATCAATTGTATTACCATTTTTTATAAAGTGGGCTGGTGCATCAATATGTGTCCCTGTATGGGATGAAAGTATGAGTTTGCTCACGTTTGCTACTTCTCCTTTTTCAATGCTATAAACCCTTGATATTTGCGGATTTGGATCGCCAGGGAAATAAACCATATCATTTGAAATTGGAATGCTAACATCAATAATTCTCATTTTCAAGACCTCCCCGAAATTGAAATTTTTCTTAAAATAACAAAAAGGGGCTTTTATCCGCAGCCCCTTTTATTCACAATCAATTTCAATATTATACCTGGTACTTTGCTTTTTCTTGCTTTATAAGATTTATTATAAATTCTACAGCATTGTCAATTTCAAATTCAAAAGATTCTTTTGTCCTTCTGTTTCTAATTTCAATCTTTCCTTCCGATACCTTCTTCCCAACAGTAACTCTGAATGGAATTCCTATTAAATCTGCATCCTTGAACTTAACACCAGCCCTTTCATCTCTGTCATCAATCAAAACCTCAACTCCATTTTTCTGAAGGTTTTCATAAATCTCAAATGCAATCTTGCTCTGATTTTCATCCTTTACATTCACAGGCACGACAATTACCTCATACGGTGCAACTGTTATTGGCCAGATTATACCATCTTCATCGTGCATCTGTTCAATGATGGCAGCAGCTGTCCTGTTGATACCAATACCATAACATCCCATTATCATGAATTTCTTTTCACCTTTTTCATCTGTATACACGCAGCCAAAAGCCTCTGTATACTTTGTGCCAAGCTTAAATATATGACCAACTTCAATTCCTCTTTCAATTGTCACCTTTTGAGAGCGGCATTTAGGGCAAAGGTCGTCTTGGGTTATATTTCTGAGGTCTGCAAATCTTGTTACTTTAAAATCTGAAAGATTTACATTTTTTATATGATAATCTGTTTTATTTGCGCCCACCACAAAGTTTTTGAGGTATTTTATCTCGTTGTCTGCATACACATCTATCGAAAGGCTAATTGGTCCGGCAAATCCCACCTTTGCACCTGTAATTCTCTCTACATCCTCTGCCGATGCAAGCTCAAGCTCTGTAGCTCCTAAAAGATTTTTTAGCTTTGTCTCATTTACCTCTCGGTCTCCCCTCACTAGTACTGCAACAAATTTATCATCTGCCTTGTAAATCATTGTCTTTACAAACTTCGTGCTGTCGATACTCAGGAAATTTACAAGCTCCTCAATTGTTCTTACATTTGGAGTGTAGACTTCCTGTTTTTCTTTTAGATCCTCATTTGTTTCCACTGGTATGTCCAAACATTCTGCCTTTTCAAGGTTAGCAGCATATCCGCACGCTTTGCAATATGCAATCTCTGCCTCGCCAACTGAAGATGGAACCATGAACTCGTGTGAACTTGCCCCGCCCATCGCACCTGTGTCTGCCTCTACAATCTTTACATCAAGCCCGCATCTTTTGAAGATCCTCACATAGGCATCATACATCTTTTGGTATGATATGTCCAAGCCTTTTTCATCAATGTCAAAAGAATAAGCATCTTTCATTGTAAATTCTCGGCAGCGCATAACACCAAACCGCGGCCTTCTTTCATCACGAAACTTTGTTTGAATTTGATACAAAATTTTTGGAAGGTCCCTGTAAGATGAAATCTCATTCCTGACTATATAAGTAAATGCTTCTTCGTGAGTAGGTCCCAAACAGTACTCCCTTTCATTTCTATCTTTTATTCTAAACATCTCTGGTCCAAATATTGCCCATCTTCCTGACTCTTCCCACAGTTCTTTGGGCATAAGTGCAGACATATGAACCTCTTGAGCACCACTTCTATCCATCTCTTCTCTGACAATGTTTTCTATCTTTCGCAAAACTCTGTAGCCAAGAGGAAGATACACATAAATGCCAGAGGAGAGCTGTCTCATAAAACCAGATCTTAGCATAAGTTTATGTGATTCTATCTCTGCATCAGAAGGTGTTTCTTTCAAGGTTGGCATGAAAAGTTCTGAAACTTTCATCTTCCTTAGTTACTACCCCTTTCCAAGTTTTTAGTTTTTTTAGCTTACAAAAAGCTTTTCAATTATCTTTTTTCTCATCGCCCTCTCTAAATCCCAGTGGCGAAGAGGTTTTGTCTCTGTCACAATTCTGAGTGTATATTCTATCCAGTTTGTGTCAACTATACCCACAATTTGCGGTGGTGTGACAATGTCTTCTTTGAATTCTTCTTCAATTTCTTTGAACACCTCTTGGAGCTTTAAAGATACCTCATCAAAGTTCATCTTTGTATTGAGCTTAACATCTACAATCGCTTTTGAGTTATGCCTTGACCAGTTTGTAATTGCACCTATGGAACCGTTTGGTATAATATGGATTGAACCGTTGTAGTCCTGAATTTTAATTGTTTTTATTCCCATTTCTTTTACAGTACCACTTCTTCCATCGATGGTAACATAATCGCCAACAGATAGCTGGTCTTCAATGATAAGAAAAAGTCCAGCTATCACATCTTTAATTAAACTCTGTGCACCAAAACCTATCGCAAGCCCGCCTATCCCGGCAACAGCCAAGATTGTCTTGATTGAAACGTTAAAGTTTTCAAGAATGAGTACAACAATTAAAAAGTATATAGAGTATTTTATAATACTTTTGAAAAGTGCTGCAAGAGTGTCTATTCTCTTTTGATTAATTGGAAATACAGAACTTCTCTGTTTTTTCTTCCATTTTTCTAGCACTCTGTTAGAGAATTTTAATATTAAAAAACCTGCAATCAGTACTATTAATGAGTAAATTATTTTTCCGCTGTATTTTAAAATTATTTCAGATATTTTATCAATACTCAAATACATCACTCCTTCAAAAATCTTTCAAAAAGCCTCCTTTGAAACATATCATCTTTTGCCATAAGCTCAGGATGCCACTGCACACCTACAAAAAAACTTCTATCTTTTTTTGAAATTGCCTCTACAATACCATCTGTTGACACTGCCTCTATTTCAAACCCAGGTGCAAGCTGGTCTATTGCCTGATGATGAAAAGAGTTTACCAAAATCTTTTGGGAACCAAAGATGCAAGTGAACAACCCTCCAACAACTTCAACAGTATGATATCCATACATACCATTAAGATTCTGGTAATGAGAGATGGAGGATTTTCTCTCTATGTCCTGTATCAAAGTCCCACCAAACGCAACATTCATAACCTGCACGCCTCTGCAGATTGCTAAAACTCTTCTGTCCATCTCATATGAAATTTTCATTGCCTCAAGCTCTATTTTATCTCTTAAAAGATTGATTCTTCTTATTCCCCACTGAGGTTCTTTGCCGTAAAATTTGGGGTGAACATCCTCACCACCACAAAAAAGAACACACTCACACACCTGTATGTACTCTTTTAAAAGCTCGGTTGATAAGATACTTATAGGAAAAATTATGGGTTTTGCGTTTAGCATCACAAGTACCTCTATGTACTCATTCATAACATAAAGTTTTCCACTCTCTGTATCAAACCCGCCAAATATAAGCACATTCATCAGACTTACCTTATTCACTTTTTGTTCTTCAGTTTCCATTCTATGATTCTCTTTGCTACTTCTTTAATAGGCATCTGATGATCCATGCTAAGCTTTTGAAGCTTTTTCATTGCGCTTTCCTCATCAAGCTTTAGCTCCTTCATCAAAAATTCCCTTCGCCCTTTCAACAAGCTTTCTTGTCTCTAAATCATCCTGAAGCTTTCTTATTTGCTCTTCTAACTTTCTTAATCTCATCCAATTTTTTATAATAGTCTCAACAAAAGATATGAACGCCCATTTATTGAATGGACTGTATAAAAAAATATTGAACTCATCGTCTTCTAAGATTACGCTTTCTATATTAGACCTTTGTGCCTGGTTTGCCAAGATGACAACAGGACATATTCTATCATTTTTCAAAATATCTATCATCTCCACCATACTGCCAACACTAAACCCATACTCCATAATAACAATATCTGGTTTTAAAACTCTTATCTTTCTCAGGCAATCTGCAAAGTCTGTAGCAGTATCGGCAATGGTATAGCCATTTTCAATAAAGGTATTTTTTACAATAGAAAATAGTCTTTGGTTTTTATAGCCAATATGACCTTGAACATTTCTGTTCCTTGCTCCTATCAA
>Ga0074394_1008_pt1 | contig 57233 bp, 48 predicted proteins | sample YelNatPoosite2B6_FD_65461 | JGI IMG/M metagenome (GOLD analysis project Ga0074394, IMG submission 65461) | Hot spring thermophilic microbial communities from Obsidian Pool, Yellowstone National Park, USA - site 2 B6 (version 4) (version 4) | ecosystem: Environmental > Aquatic > Thermal springs >...
TTATCAGCAATGTTTTTCCACAGCAAGACTTCATCTCTTGAAAGCTCAATTTTTCTGCAAAGCTTCTCAAAAGCATCGCTGTCTTTTTTCTTTCAAGAGAGTATAAAGATTTGTAGCAAACTCAAGGGTCATCTTTACCATGTAGTTTGTATAAGCGTTGTTGTCAACAAGTGCAGTATACTCATCAGGGCCAGTGACACAAAATATGCAAAATTTTCCGTTCTTTGCTTCACTGAAATGGCCAAGTTCTGAATAAAATCTTGCAACTTCAAATACAATCTCTGCACCATAACTTTTTATGAATTCTAAATCATCTGTTACTTCAAAGTATTTTTTTAATGGCATAGACAATATCAGCGTTTATATGATATTGCGCAGTTCCGGCTTGGAAGTAAGTTGAACACTCTTTACCAGCAATTGTTCGCCATGGATAAAGAGCACCGCTATGATGAAGTTCTTTTGCTCTTTGCCTTGCTGCATTTAAAAGATTGTAGCGGTGTATTAGAAGCATTCTTGCAATTTCTGGATATGTGTAAATAAAAAACGGCATTATATAAATTTCAGAGTCCCAGAAATAATGTCCGCCGTAACCTTCACCTGTGAGACCTTTTGCGGCAATATTTGAAATACCATTTCTACCTGTTGATTGAAGCAATGAAAATAGACTAAATCTTATAGCTTGCTGAATCTTAGGATCCCCTTTTACCACAACATCAGCATTTTCCAAAGGTTTCTAAAAATTCTCTTTGCTCTTTCAAAAGATTTTTAAAACCTATCTTTTTTGCTTCAAGTAATTTCAGCAGCGCAGCGCTCTTCAATCAAATTTTCTTCAACATCTCTTTGTGTAAAATATGAAAAATATTTTGTCAAGCTATATTCCATATCTTTTTCAGCATCAAATTCAATCTCAAATATGACAAGGTTTTTTTCTTTGTCAGTAAAAGATTTATATTGAAAATCATCAAAGTACAAAACATGCTCTACCATGCAGCCATATGAAAGTCTGCTCTTTTTAGTTTTCTGCATCAAAAAACCACTAAGCTCAGCATGGCAAACTCTAATTGTTCAAAAGGAAATTTTTCTATTCCCGAGCCAACTCTCACATCTTCTGTCTCAAGAAGATTTGAAAGAGTTTCCATCTATTTTGCTTACAATTTTTATTCTGCCAGAAAAATTTAAAGGTTTTATTCTGACGTTGATTGCTCCTAAATGCTGTCTTTTAAAGCATGCAAGACGCTCAAAAAGATATATAAATTTTTCTGCCACGTTCAGATTCCCAGAGTATTTCTCGTACTACCGTTCCGCTCTTCATGTCAAGTTTTCTGATATGTTTATAAATTTTTCCACTGAATAAATTGAATTTTTCACCCTCAATCATTATTTCAAATGTCTTCACATCAGCCACATTTACCATTGCCTCTCCGCGCTTTGCAAATCCATATCCACCCTCTGGATAGGTTATATCATACTCTTCATAAAAACCGTTGATATAGGTTGCTTTAAAACTTTGATTTTTGTCGGGGAAATCTTCATCCAAGTTTCCTCTCAGGCCTAAATATCCATTTGCAACTGTAAATATAGTCTCAAGCATAAAATTATTTTCAGGATGAAATCCATCTTCTATTATGTTCCACTCATCTGGCAAAAATATAGGTTCCTTTTTGGGAAGCTTTCTCAAACTGTATTCTCCTTTCGCTGCAAAATCTTTTTTACGTAATCATACCTTATTATAATTTTACAGTCAATGGCTGGAAGTTACTTTTTAAATATGTATTGGGAATGTTACCGAAATATTTTCGGTAAAATTATGTTCAAATAAATCACAGAGAGAATATTCTTGTTTGTGAGCTACTGTGTTTGACATGGGAAATAATACAAGGTTTACTTGGTAGCCACCGAGGTTTGCTTATGTTTAATTATGAAAGCGAGAGAAAATTGAAGAAATTTCAAGATATTTGGAGAAAGAAGAATTTTATATTGAAAAATTAAGTTTTATGTCAAGAAATTAGTTAAAAAAAGGTTGACAGTATAAAGATGCGTGAGATAAGATTTGCATATAAATTCCAGGGTATAGGTTAACAAAAAGAAAAGTTTTAGTACAAAATTTTATAAAAAAGATTGTAACTCAATTAAAAAACTAATGAATAAATTGATGGATGAAATGATGAAATATGATATGGAAGGGTAATGGTGAGATATTAAGATGTATGGCAAGGAAATAGAAATTGGTGGCAAGAAGTTAGCGGTTGCGAATGAGATTTTGAGGAGTCCAGAGGGTAAGATATACTTTATTGTAGAGGAAGTTGCCAGGTGGTTGTGTGACGTTATATAGGAGTGATATAAGTTGGAATGGGTATTATACACCGAAGGTGGCAAGTGAAGGTTCAATAACTTTAAAGGGTAATAGTGAGGCAAGCAGGAAAGAGAGTAGCAGCGCGAGTATAACACTGGGGTATTCAGACAGTTTTGTATTGGGTGATAGAGGTTATTCAGGTGGAATATCAGCAAGTGTCTCGCCAGTGAGGACAGGTGGATGTTATACTACGCCAAGGATAAATGGAGGAGCTTCTTCAACACCAAAGCCTTCAGGTTCTTCAACTCTAACTGAAGTGAAAACAATAACTTCTAATATGAGTAAGGAAGATTTTGTGGCTGCTGTATTTGCAGCTGCAAAAGAAGTAGAAAAGAAAACAGGGATTCCAGCTGCAATTATTACAGCTCAAGCTATACTTGAATCGAATTATGGAAAGTCTGTTCCCGTTGATAAAAAGACAGGACAATATAGTTACAACTTATTTGGGATAAAAGGGGAAGACCCAGCAGGAAGTGTTACTGTTACTACAACAGAGTATGTCAATGGTAAAAAAATAAAAATTGAAGATAGATTTAGAGCATATAACAACTTTGAAGAATCAATAAAAGATCATAGTGAATTTTTAAGAAATAATAAACGATATCAAGAATTATTTAAAACAAGTGATCCTATTAAATGGGCAGAAGGGTTACAAAAAGCTGGTTATGCTACCGATCCTGAATATAGTAAAAAATTAATCAATATCATGACGACATGGAAACTAATTGATACAAAGGAGAAGAAAAAATGAAAAAGGCTTTTTGTAGAATAATTGTACTAATTTTAATGTGTATTACTTTGATTTCTTGTTCGTTTACCAAAGGCAATACTACATCTGAAATAAAGCAAACTGTCAATAAATTTGTGCATGCAATCAAAACAGGAAATATTGAAGAGTTTGTAAACATTGCAAATCCATATGGGATTTTAGTAATAAGAAACTATATAACTGGTGGATATGGCTTGCGAGGGAAAAACATTAGAAACTTCTATAAACCGAATGAAATATCTTCAGGTCTTATTTTTCCAGTAGATGGAGAACTGCCAGTAAAACTTTCGGAACTTTTTCATTCTACAGTTCAATTAGGAGGTAAGATTAATAATATCAAAAAGTTAAAAGGTATTTATTTCACAAATAAGATAGAATATATCCAATATAATAATATACAATCAACAAAAGAGATTGTTAACAGAATTTACAAAATACTCAATAAGGCAGGTAAAAATTATGAAACGCCTGTAATATATGTACTTGATAATGATGAATTCTTACTTTGTGAAGCAAAAATTATTAATAGTCTACCTGTTGGAAGTTTTGTTTTGTTCAAAAAATTGAAGGGAGATTACAAAGTTATAGCAGTAATTGATTTGAAATAAAATTTTAAATACTTTATCTTTTTCATTTTGTATTTAAATTTAATTTTCTTTTTCGATATTTGCAAATCAATACAAAGCTATAACAGTATTATAATTTTACAGTCAATAGCTGGAAGTTACTTTTTAAATATGTATTGGGAATGTTACCGAAATATTTTCGGTAAAATTATGTTCAAATAAATTACAGAGAGAATATTCTTGTTTGTGAGCTACTGTGTTTGACATGGGGAATAATACAAGGTTTACTTGGTAGCCACCGAGGTTTGCTTATGTTTAATTATGAAAGCGAGAGAAAATTGAAGAAATTTCAAGATATTTGGAGAAAGAAAAATTTTATATTGAAAAAATCGCAAAAATTAATTTAAAAAAAGAAAAGACGGGATTGACAATATAAAGATGCGTGAGATAAGATTTGCATATAAATTCCAGGGTATAGGTTGACAAAAAGAAGAGTTTTAGTACAAAATTTTATAAAAAAGATTGTAACTCAATTAAAAAACTAATGAATAAATTAATGGACGAAATGATGAAATATGATATTGAAGGGTAATGGTGAGATATTAAGATGTATGGCAAGGAAATAGAAATTGGTGGCAAGAAGTTAGTGGTTACGAATGAGATTTTGAGGAGTCCAGAGGGTAAGATATACTTTATTGTAGATTTTGAAACCAAGTTTGAAGAGCCTGACATATCTAAAATTCCTGTGAGAGCATTTGAGATTAAGACAAAGGAAGAAGAGTATTTATTGAGGAGATACAATATTGTAGTAGGAGAGATAGAGGGGCAATACTAAAAATAAGTTTTAATGGCAAGTATAAGGTATTACATTTTACCAATGAGATAGGTGGTTATATTATAGGTGGGATTGCTACATTTATAGAACAGTTATATAAGTTTCATGAGGCAGATGAGGGGTTTGTACATATTTATGATGGGGACATATTGGATGAAATAGATATAAGAAGGTATCCTGGAGATAGAGATATATTAGCTATTGATTATAGGGAGATAGGGAAGCTAAGTAGATTTGAGTTTGATATAGGAGTAATTCACTTTTACGGGTTAGATTACATAATGGATAGTGGGATATTTAGGGATAAAAAAATAGTATATGTAATACATTCTGTTCCAACTCCTGAGCCATATTTTTTAGACAATCCATTTGGGGGGCATATTGAGGTACAAAGGAGTTTTGAAAGGCTTTGCAAAGTGGCAGAGAGACTTGTCAAGAATTTTGTGTTTCCAATTTATAATGTAAGTTGTAAAGTTGGGTTATGTTGTTAATGCATTTTCTAATACTGGGAACTCCATTCTTCCATTTTGCATAGCGTAAGTTCTCTTCCTGTAAGTAAATATTAATTTCTAAGACGCAAGCAGCTGAAAGTATCCACCTGAATTTACTTCTTGCCTTTTCAATCATGCTATTTACACATAAAGCGGCGTTTGTAGAAAAAGCTTTCTTAATTCCTCAGGGTATTTCATATGGACAGAATAAAACTCTGCTTTTTCTGATATTGCAGCAATAAAATCGAGGATATTTTGAAAGGTATCCATTACAAAGTTCTTTAAATTTCAGTACAGCTCAATCAAAATCGGAGGAAGAAATTCTAAGTTTGTTCTTAACTCTTGTTAAAAGTGGGAAGCTTTATCTTTTGTCATATGTTTTCTGCTATTTCGTTGGAGGTGGACAAAAGCAAGCTAAAGGTCAGCAAGAGGATAAGCAAGTTTGACAGCATCTATAATACCAGGAAAGTCATCACTTATGACAATTAGAATCTCTTTTAGCCCTCTTGTAATTAAGTCTTCAAATACTTTCATCCAATCAGCCTTATTTTCTTTGCCGAAGAAAGTGTAGACGCCGAAAATGTCTTTTTTACCTTTCTTAGTCGATACCGAGGCAGGCATTGCAAGTAGCAAATTTGCTCTTAGAATTATCCTTAACTTCACTTTTGAATAACCATCGATGATAAGAACAAAAGCACTTGCAGGTAAGTTCTCTTTGTTTGGGAAACTCAAGCTCATTTTTAAGGTCTTCTTTGATTTTTAGTATTTCATTTTCGGAATATGGAAGATTCAAAGCTTTCAAAGTTTGGACAAGGGAACGCTCAAGAATAACCATTGGCATACTTGTGACATAAGCAGGTAAGTAGGAAAACTATCAACTCTTTTGTAGCGGGAAGAAGAGGATAGAAGGTCGGAAATTGGAAGTAACGCGTGCGAGGGACAGAGATTTCAAGACTTGAGGCAGGTGTTGCAAGTTTTACTTCAATAAAAACCATTGCCTTTGTCATTGTCATTTTTAGCAAGGTATACTGCTCTTTCCGATAACATAAAGCAATCGAGCAAGTTTTACTTTTAGTTGCTTTAGAGCTGGACGGTTAGGATCATCACAGGAAGCAATACATATTTAATACTTGCTTCTTTTGCCATGTTTTTAGCAGTCTCAATAATTTCGTTTTTATTCATTCTTAAGTAGCCCCCTTCGATGATTATTTCGATACTAATTATACAGTGGACACAATTTTATTTTAACTCCCTCAGCAGATAGGATGAGTTCAAGACCAAGAGGATGGAGCGAACAAGGAGCAGAAGTGATGGTAAAGTTATTGAGCTTGAAGTATAATGGTGTAAACCTGAAAGAAGCATATTTAAAAGAGATTTGTAGCAAGGAAGAGAAAGAAGAAAAAATATTAAAAGAAATTGTGAGAAAAAATGTTAAGAAGATAAAGAAACAGATTGAGGAGACGAGGAATAATGTGCCAATTTTAGCAAGAGGAAAAGTTAATTTGACGTTTAGAGCACTGAAAGGTCTAATTACTGGAGATTTCTTAAATTCAGTTGTATTTTAATAAAAAATTTCCCTACAAACTCTTGACCCTAACCTGGCCTTTTCAGGAGATATTTTTCTGAATTCATGATATGGTATAATATTCATAGTAGGTTGTCCTCCCATCCTGGTAGTTTTTTGATTTTTCTTTTGAATGGGAGATTACACTTTTTAATTATATTCATGTCAGGAGGGAGGCAGCCTCAATTCTTTTTATGGGTTTTTCATTATTGTTTTCGTACATTCTTTCGTTGTGGTAAATATCTTTACGCCTATTCGACTATTCGAGAAGAATCAATCTACGACTATTACTTGTCTTCTGTTATGGGGGAAATGGTATAATCTATTTGTAAAAATTTTTACTGATATTATTATGAGCTTTATTGAGAATATTGTATGAGGAGGGAAATTAAATGGTAAAATGGACGACATTAGGATTTGGAATTATAACTTTTATTACTGTAATTTTGGCATCAATTTACAGAATAAGCGTGGGGATTGTTCAGGGAGATTATAAAAATCCCCATTTATCTGAATCGAAAGATTTAACATTATTTGCGGGATTATTAATTACATTAGGTGTGGGATTTTTGGTTTTAGCAGGTACGACGATTGTATTAAGATTCTACATTATAATGTTAATGGTATTAATAATAATGGGGTATTGGTGGAATAAAAAAATAAAGCTTTTTATTTTTAAGAACATAAAAAGCAAAATTGCAGAATTAACTGATAAAAAGGTAGGGTACTGTGCAGTGTTCTTGACTATAATTGCTTTTGCTATAGCGTGTCTTACTAATTTTGAATTAGTGGATATATTCTTTAGAATACGTGCTGAAAATAATATTTTTAAAGAATATATAATTTTATGTGCAATGGTTACAAGTGTTTTGCTTGAACTATACGCTTTAATCTATTGGATAAATATAAGTTGTTTTTACACTGTAACAGAGGTAAGTTTTGAATTAAATGAAAGAATTGAGGGGAAAAATAATTTAAAAGGGTTACTAATATCTCAAAATAAGGAGTATTACATTTTAAGAATTCATCATGATGAATCAACACAAATTGTTATGATACCCAAGAAAGCTGTTAAAATGATTACAATTATCAATAAACCAATATTTTGAAACAGCACCAATTAATTAACCAGGAAACGAGGAAAAGATATTAGTAGTAAGAAGATAATGGAAGAAATAAATTCGATTAATTTTATGCAAATGAAAAAAGAAAAGGATTTTACTGACGGCAAAGTTAGAACAAGAAGCCAAACAAATATTACAGTTTGTAAAAATAGAGATGCCGAAGGAGGAGTTTGATAATACAAGAGAAAGGATTAGGAAAATAGGATGTGTAAAAAATTTTGTGTATTTAAGATAAACCGTTCTTCTTGGTAAATAATCATTCAGAATTCAATTGGGGTCTGGAAATAATTTTGTGTATTTAAATTGAACCATCCCTCTTGGTAAGAAATCATTCAGGATAATCCTGTCTACCTTCTATTTTTTAGTATTACCATTTTAAAACTTTTTATGCATAAATTTTTTAAAAGCTGGACAAAATTTAATACTGGGATATATTGCTCTGATTTTTCTGATTCTAATTTGTTTTAGCTTGCTTCCATGGAAGCAAGCTAAAAGCGAACTGGAGTTTGTTATTAATTTATATATCCACTTAAACGCTCAGGATACATTATCAAAAGCTGATTTAATATTATATCCCAATTTCTGTACCTTTGTGTCCACTTTCTTACAACATTTTTTGTTGCAAGATAAAGCATCTTTTCTAACGCTGTATCGTTTGGAAATACTGATTTTGTCTTTGTCACTTTTCTAAATTGTCTGTGAATTCCTTCTATGATGTTTGTGGTATAAATTATCTTTTTTATTCTGCAGGGGAAACTTGAAAAAACGAAGTTAACAAACAAGTCCTAGTTACTTTCCAAGTTTTTATTGGTATATCAATTTCCATCTCTCCAAATTTTGTTTTTACAGTTTTCTGAGTATATCCGTTTCGAGAGTTAGTAGTTTGTTTGTTCTTAACGTCATACTTTTCATAACCCAGAGTTTCTTCAATCTCTGCTTCTAAAAAGCTTTGAAGTACACTCTTAAACAAGTCTTTTAAGCTTTCGTAAATATCACTCACACTCTGAATATTGTTTTTTCTTATAAACTCTAAGAGCTGCTCTTTTGTTAAAACATTTTCCATAACAAAAAACCTCCTTCTTGGATATTTTTGTTTATATTCTGATTCTTACCAAAAAGGAGGTCCTTATACTTTACACAAAATTACTTATAGTCTCCAAAAAATCGAAAATAAAAATGTACAAAAAATAAACTTAGCTTTGCTGGTTTGTATTGCTAAAATATGCTGTTTTTGACTGTAATCTGTATGAAGGTCCTTTTATAAAAATCACATAAGAATGGTGGAGCAGCCTATCTAAAATTGCATTTGCTATCGTTGCTCCGCCAAATATTTCTCCCCACTCTGAAAATACAACATTGGTTGTTATTATTGTGCTACTCTTCTCATATCTGCTCGATATTAGCTGGAAAAATAAATTCGCTCCATCATTGTTCTTTGGGCAAATAAACTATCTCATCTATTATTAAAACTCTATATTTTGAAAAATGTTTAAGCCTGTATTCTAATCTGTTTTCTAACAGTGCCTTTTTTAGCTGAGCTATTAACTCTTGAAAATGTATAAAATACGTTGAATACCTCCGTTTTGCACATTCTATCCCTATTGCTGTGGCTAAATGCGTTTTCCCTACTCCTGGTGTCCCTACAAACAATATATTTTCATTTCCTTCTAAAAATCTTAAGCTCATTAAATCCATTATTTGTTGCTTATTTATACTTGGCTGAAATGAAAAATCAAAATCTTCTATGCCTTTTATAAATGGAAAATTTGCTACCCTCACACATCCTAATATTGCCCTTTCTTCTTTGGCTTTTATCTCTAAGTTACTAAGTTCATACAATGCATCTGTCATACTCTTTTCTCCACTTGCTACTAAATCTAAGTATTTGTCAAGATTATTCTTTATGTTGTGAAGTCCTAACTCTTCTAAGTTGTTAAGTAATTTCACATAATTGCTCATTTTCAGATTTTCTCCTTTCTTTAAGTCTTAAGCAGATTATCAAATTTCTTGAGGTTCTCCTCACATATCTTGTCAAGTTCTTCTTTTTGACCAACTCTTCTTAGCATTAGCTGTTTGTAGTCTTCATCGTGATAATTGATACTTTTTTCATCAATAATATGTATCCTTAACAGGTTTGTGTTATAATATATATAAATTTTGTTTTCCACCTCCTTTACTCTAACTGTCTTTCCTATGTAATCGGGTGGAACAGAGTATTTACTTCCCTTGTAGTAAATCAGAGAGTCCTTTTGGACTTTTACTGATTTGTAACAATCCAAGTAACTCTCTATTAACTTTTTATCTGGCAAGGGTAGTAAATACTCTTTTTCTTTTTGAAACAGAAGAGCAGGTGGGACTTGAGTTGTTTGATTTGGCTGCATATTGACCTTTGCGTTTATCTCTTTTATTATCCTTACTAAATCCTCTTTTGTTTCAAATTCACCCTGATATGGCAGTATCCAATCTATAAACTTGTTTGCTGCTTCAACTTTTCCTTTTGTGTACGAATGTCTGGGTTTGCAAAGTTTTATTTCAAATCCAAAGTCTTTTGCAAAGCTTTTAAATCTTGAATTTACTTTAATTTTTTCACCTGTTATATCAACAACTGCTGCTGCATTGTCAAATAAAATTTCTTTTGGTATTCCCCCTATACTTTTGAATATTTTAATTAGAGTTTCTATTAGTTCATCCTGAGTTTTTGTCCTGTTTATCTCAAAGCAACAGTATCTTGAATAACCTAATTTAAAATCAAGAACATTAATAACAAATTCTTCTCCGCTTTTTGATACAAGCTTTATATTTTCTTTCCAATCAACTTGTGCTTGCTCACCTGGAGCGGTCTCAAATCTTGGATGTCCTTTTACTTTCTTCTCTGGCTTTAATCCTTTTTTCTTAACATACTTATTAAAATTTGAGTATGTTCCTATATTCTTATCTTTTGATTTTAAATATTCATAAACACCCTTGACTGTAACTCCTTTGATAGCAAGCTTTGATTTTATCTCGTCGTAGTATTTGTCCAATTTACTTGGTTTATTTCTATTCTTAGGTTTTCCTTCATAGCCTTCATAGTATTTCTTCACGGTTCTTCTATCAACTCCATATATTCTTGCAAGTTCTGAAAAGTTAGGTTTCATTTTCATCGCCCTTATCATGTTTAAATGTGCTGTTAGGTTCTTCATTTGATATCCCTCCTCACTATGAGAAAGGATATCATATCAATGTACAATTTTGTACATTCTTATATTCCACTTTCAGTACATTTTTATTTTATCATCAACAAGGGCAAAGAGTATATCTTATTTTAGGATATGACGGAAAGGTTGTGAGTATAGTAAATCATAAAAATGCAGTTAAATATCAGAAAAGTAAAAAGCCACAGGAGTTTATAGCCTCTTGTGGCTTTTTACTTTTAAACCTAAGGTTCCATAATGGAGTAGCCAAATTAGACCCCAAAAAAACACATATTCTGAATGCCTGCCATGATATATTAAAATTACAAAAAAAACACCAAAAAGTAGGCATGCAGAATAAATGCTTAATCATTATGTAACAAAATTTTAATGGTTGAATTTATTCTACTCCAAAAACCTACAAAGACCTTATTCAAACTCCACTAACACCTTTTAAAATATAGCTTTCAACAGTATTGTTGCAGGCAGCAGGAGCAACTCATCAATATGTGCTCATTGGGTGTTGCCAACAAATTCATTTAAGAAAAGTGCTGATGCAATTAGACATGGTTCTTGTGATCCAACATTGCTTATATCTGCAATGTCCCTTTCCCATGTACTTTTATATCCCTCTTCAAGGGGTAATTTCCAGAACTTTTCACCACAATCTTTATACACCTCTATTACTTCATCTACTATTGAGTGGTTCCTAAATATTCCAGCAATTCTTGCGCAAGTTCTTAACAAACATTTCCTGTTAAGGTGTCAATGTCTATTATTAAAATGGCAAGATAACTATAGATTTTGGTGGTATTCTATTATTTATCTCTCACTTTGAGCATTGTCGAATTCGATAATGGTATTAGCTTTGCTTATTTGAGAAGTTGAATTTCTTATAATAAGCTTAACAGGAACTAAAATCTTTTCATTCTTATAATCACCATTTTCAATATAGTTAATCAGTAATTCAGCTGCTTTGTATCCGATGTAATAAAAATTCTGTTCCACTGTTGTTAAAGGAATTTCAATATGCTCTAAAAGGTCAATGTTATCAAAACCGACAATAGAAAAATCATCAGGTATAGAATAACCCATTGACCTTATAACTTTAATGAGGTCTAAAGCTATATAATCATACTCCGCAATGAAAGCTGTGATTCCTTTAGCTATTGCATCTTTAAGAATTTGTCTTTTCTTATTTTCATCAAGTTTTATTTTATAATTTTGAATTAGCCAATCGTGATTGTATTCAATATTTGATTCATCAAGAGCTTTTAGATAACCGAGAAATCTACTTTTAACTGAAGAAGCATAATACAATGGTATGCTTGATACAAAAGCTATTTTTTTATGCCCTAAGTTAATTAAATACTTAGTAGCTTCATATATTCCAGAAAAATTATCAGATGAAACAGAAGACACAGGGATATCTTCGAACCATTTGTCAATAAGCACAATGGGATAATTGTTTAGCACAAGCTGATAAACAATTTCAAAATTAAAAATACTAAAAACAGGATAGTATATTATTCCTGCAAAGCTGTTTTGAGAAAGATATTCAAGGTAATACTTTTCCTTCTCTACATATCCTTCAGAAGAGTATATTGATAAAATGTAGCCTTTTGAATGAAAAAAGTCGAATGCACCTTTAATATACTCAATATTGCGCCCCTTTGAAACAGAAAAGGGTAAAATCATCCCCACATTATTAGTTGAGGATTGTTTAGGCTCGGCAGTTTTATTTAAAAGTAATATATCTGGATTAACATAACTGCCAAACTTTTTCTTTCTTATTATAAAACCTTCTTTTTCAAGTTCTTCTAACGCTTCCCTTGAGGTTATTCTGCTTACGCCATACTGTTGAGCTAGCTCTAATTCTGTTGGTAATTTGTCATTAGGTTTTAACTGTCCTGATAATATCATTTTTTTGATATCCTCAGCTATTTTTTTATACTTAGCCATTTTGATCATTGCTATCATCTCCAGAAATATAAAATATTTAATTTAGAAAGAATATAAAAATACCCTGTAATTCTATATATTGAAAACCGCTTTCTTATAGCCAACCACTAATCCGCTGTCATTTTTAATTTCCTTAGTAAAAATGCTATCAATCTTTTCTATAAGTTTTTTGTTTGGGTAATTTAGTTGTTTAAGAATTTCTGATACTATTAATGGCAATTCTTCTCCCGTGCCATCTTCTGTTTTTATTGCAACACCTATTTTTTCCTTTTTGAGTCCAAAGCAATATACTCCCTGAGCTCCACCTTTGGCAATAATGTTTGAATCTGATAAAAGTATAGAACATATAGCATTAGTACCAGAAACAAGAATATTGCTTGCATTCATAGCTGAAGTAAGCTTTTTAACTGCTGAGATTAATTTTTCGTTGTTCAAAACTTCAGAATTTGCTAAAACAAAGTACGAATAAGCAATGTTAATAAGCGGAATAGCAAATGCAGGGACACCACAGCCATCTACACAGGTCTTAATATTCTCTACTGGCAAACTAGCTAAAATGGATATATAATTGATAACTTCTTGTTGAATAGGGTTATCAAGTTGCCAGTAGCTTTTGTAATCATATCCTTTTTCTAAACAGTTTAAAATAAAACCTATATGCTTACCAGCACAGTTGTGATAAATTTTTCTTGGTGGATTATTTTGCATAAGGTGCTTTTTTGTTTCTTGGGGATTTAGTGGATAAACAGGAGGTACTATGAGATCTTCTTCTTTTATGTTAGTTTTTAGGAGAATATTTTCTAATGTTCTTATATGTATTTCTTCACCTCTATGAGAACTAGCCATGACAGCGATTTCATCAGAATTAAAGTTGTACTTTTCATCAATACCATCCTCCAAAAGAGGCAAAGCTTGGATCGGCTTTGCAGAAGAACGCATTACAACAAATTTATTGATATCACCTACACTTGATATTACCTTCATGTCAGCAGTTACTATACAAATACTGCCACGATGTAAATTGTCCAAAATATCATCTCTATACTCTTCAATTAAAATGTTATCCATATTATCACTCACCTCTTGTTTTTAGTATATCATATTTGATTATGAATTTTAGTTTGTTTTAGGTCAGTAATCACAAGAGATCAATAGTTCTAAAAAGTATTATGTTATAAAAAAGTAGAGACAGCTCAATAAAATTATAACATAAAAATACGCAATATGTCATTATAAATTTGAGAAAAAATGATTAAGCACGTTAGAAACTTTGAAATCAGTGACCTGAAAAAACGGTAAATTATATGTTATTACAATAATAAAAAATGATTGGGTGTTTTAAAAATAAGTATTGACATAAAAATATGCATTTATTATAATTTTAATAGAACAATGAACCGAATAAATGTACAAAGTACTATTTAAGAAGATATTTATTAAAGATAATATTTTATTTCAGAAATCAGATAAACTATTAAATTTAAGGATAAGTCAAGCATAATGAAGGCTAAAAGGTTCTGTTATAGGACCTTTAAGCGAATAAAATGAAAGAAGGAGGTATTGTGTGATGCTTAAAAGACTTTGTTCATTTCTTTTGATACTCTTATTTTTATTGAATCTGACAGTTGGAGTAGTTTTAATGCCTGTTCAAGCAAAAGCTAATGCAAAACCCGGTTCAAAAGGCAAAGTTGTGTTCTGGGGAGGTTGGCTAAGTCCTGACGATTTTAAAGACTTTGAAAATGAAACAGGATACAAAGTAAACTATCCAGAGAGAATGGTAGATATGTCAAAACTTATCGCAGCAATTGCAAGTGGCAACGCTCCTGATGCTATCTTTATTTACCTTGCTGATGCAAGACAATTAATGGGGCAAGGGTTACTAAGACCATTAGATGACTTTGTTGCGAAGTCAAAAGATGTATCATGGAATGATTTTATTCCAGTAACTGTAAAGTGGGGAGAATATAAAGGCAAACACTATTTATTCCCATGGGATTTGAACTGTGATGTTTTGTTCTGGAATAGAAAGATGTTTGAACAAGCAGGATTAGACCCCGACAGACCACCACAAACATGGGATGAATTGTTAAAATTAGTCAAATTCTTTACAAAATACAATTCAGAAGGCAAAATAATTCAAACTGGTGTAGGATCAGCAGGTAACTGGGGCTTAGATACTTTTATATGGCAGTTAGGAGCAGATTGGATAGACAAAAACGGTAGATCGCAGGTTAAGAGTACAGCAATAAGAAAAGCTGTTGAGTTTGTATTACAACTGAGGAAGTTAGCTGATCCTAATGTTTTAGGCGATAAGATTGATCCAAAAACACAACTTGGTTTTGACAAGCAAAATGTAGCAATGTGGATAGATGATGTTGTCTGGAGAGTAAACGATATATTCAGAAAAACTCCAGGTTTGGATTATGATGTTACATTGTTGCCAGTTCCCAAAAAAGGTATGAAGAAAGGTGCAGTGGGTTATGCTACATGGAGCCTTGCATTACCGCAAGGTTCAAAAAATCCACAAGCAGGATTTGAAATAGCAAAGTATTTTGCTACAAAAGTACCTTATACATGGGTATCAGAAGGACTGAAAGCTAATAAAAAGAATCCAGCTCCTTATACAATAGCATATAAAAAGACACTTAATTTAGTAAAAGAGATTTTACCACAAATACAAGATCCTGTTCATAAGAGAGTAATGACACATAGAATACAAATATTAGAAAAATATACTGTTTATGAGGTCAAAGATGTCTTGTTTAATCCAAGACCAATTGTAGATCCAATATTAGACAAAGTATGGAAAGGCCAAATGGGTGTGCAACAAGCATTAAATGAAGCAGATAAGCAATTAACAGCAGCAATTTTGGACTATAAGAAGAAGATGAGAAAATAAGGTTTTTAAAATAGTGAGCTGAAGGCAGGCTTCAGCCTGCCTTCAGGTAAGATATTTTATATTTTTTAAGAGGAGCGGTGCTTTCGAAATGATACGAACAAATCTTACAATTAAATGTACAACACGCAAAACTATAACAATAATATTGGCGGTTTTAGTATTATGGCAAAATATATTGTTGTTCCATACAGAGCAAGCTTACTCAGCTCCCGGTCAACCACTCAAGGAAAAGTTTAAATTATTTACTCCCCCCAATGTAGATGAAAAAACATTTGAAAAATATACTTACTCTCGATATTTAGCTGATCATGGTTATAGTGATAATTTCCAGTCACTTAATGAATTTAACCAAACAATATTCCCTAGTCAGATCAACTATTACGATAAAAGCAAAGCCAAAATATTAAACCAATTTGGTGGCAAAAAAGGGGAAATACTATTTTGGGATAGAGAACAAAAATATATTGAGTGGGAAGTAAATGTTCCATATGATGGCTTTTACGAGATTGCGATAGAATATTATCCAGCAGCGCAAAAAGAAGATTTCATGCAAAGAGCATTTTATATTGATGGGAAAATACCTTTCTTTGAAGCTGCTAATATTGCTTTTTATAGATATTGGACGGATGCAACATCTAAAAGAGTATTTAATGCTGTTGGAGATGAAATTATGCCTCCACAAAAAGAGATAAAGAGGTGGGTAACACAGTACTTACGTGATGTACAAGGTATATATTCATCTCCACTGAAATTTTTCCTTAGCAAAGGTAAACATCTTTTGAAATTAGAATACATAGTTGGTGATATGGCCATTTCAAAAATTTCCATAAGTGCGGCTCAAAAAATACCAAATTACAAAAGCTATATAGCAGAGATAAAAAATAAAAGTCAGAATAATAGAAATGTAGAGATAAAGATAGAAGGGGAAAATATTTATTCAAAGAATGATTTAACCATAAGAAAAGAATACAGTGGCGATCCTGCATGCACACCATATTCAAAGGACAATATAAGACTAAATTTAGTGGGCGGCTGGAGATGGAGAAGAGGCAACCAAGAAGTTAGCTGGAAAGTAAGTGTGCCTAGAGATGGCCTTTATAAAATAGGAGTTCGCTATTATCAGGGTTATCGTCTTGGCTTGATGAGTTACAGACAAATCTTAATAGATGGTAAAGTGCCATTTGCTGAATTCGAAGCGTATCCTTTTAAATATAACAGAAATTGGCAATTTAATTTTTTGACCGATAAAACCAATAAACATCCTTATTATGTATACTTAACAAAGGGTGAGCATGTAATAACATTTAGAAATGTTGCTGGGGAATATTCATACATTATAGATACAATAGATCAAATAAGTATAAAGTTGTCAAATGTAATTAAGCGAATAATTGCAATAACTGGAAGCAACCCAGACCTCAACTTTGATTATGAATTAGACAAGAAAATTCCAAATCTAATAAATGATCTAAAAGAAATGGCAAACAATCTGCAAAAGATTTCAATAGAAATAACAAAAATAAGCGGCGAAAGGCCAAGCATAGTCAACCAATTTATGGCTTTTAGAGATCAATTGTTGAATATGATAAATGATCCATTTATCATTCCAAGACAATTAAATGATCTGGTCAATGCTCAAACAACAATCACGACTTGGTTAGAGGATTTAGGTAATCAACCGCTAGGGATAGATTATATAATTCTGGCTTCACCAGACAAAAAAACACGGGCAAAGGTGTCTACTATTTTAGAAAGAATAATGGTGTCGTGGTATAACTTTATAAATTCGTTTAGAAAAGATTACAATAAAGTTGCGGGGTTAAAAAATTATACAGGCAAGAAATACAAGGTTTTAGATGTATGGGTGGCAAGAGGTAAAGAATGGGCAGAAGTAATGAAGCAAATGGCGGATGAAGACTTTACACCAAAAACTAATATAGCTGTAAGAATTAATGTTCTCCCAGCCGGGCAGCTCTCAACCGGTGGGGTTAATGCATTGCTATTGAGCATTGTATCTGGTAACTATCCTGATGTTGCATGCGGCGTTGACAGACAGGCACCAGTAGAGTTGGCTATAAGAGATGCGGCTGCAAATCTAAAATTGTTCAATGATTTTGATAAGATCAAAAGCAGATTTATAGACGGTGTGATGGATAGTTATAAGTACAGAAATGGGGTTTTTGCCTTACCAGAGACAATGGACTTTACAGTTATGTTTTACAGAAAAGATATAATAAAGGAATTAGGTATAAACCTACCTAGTACATGGGATGAGTTGTATAAGACTGTATTACCTGTTTTGGCACAGCATGGTATGCAATTTTATTATGGCAATGGTTTGGCAAGCAATAATGTAAGTGATGACTTTATACCATTTCTTTATCAAAGAGGTGGGAGCTTTTACACTCCCGATGGCCTAAAATCTGCTCTTGATACTGACAAAGCTTTTATGGCTTTCAAAGAGTGGACAGATTTGTATAACGTCTATAAGATACCTGTAAGTGCAAATTTCTTCAACCGATTTAGAACAGGTGAAATGCCAATCGGTATAGCAGGATATAATATGTATATGCTTTTAACAGTTGCAGCACCAGAGCTTTATGGCAGATGGGGTATCGCACCTATTCCAGGACATAAAAGAGACGATGGTACTATTGATAGAACAGCATCAGCAAATACATCTGCAATTATGATATTAAACGGTTCACGTAAAAAACAAGAGGCATGGGAATTTGTAAAATGGTGGACAAGCGCTGAGACACAAGCGAAATTTGGTAAAGAAATAGAGGCATATATGGGAGTGGAAGCAAGGTGGAATACAGCAAACATAGAGGCATTTAGTGAATTACCATGGAAACCGGAAGACATAGCTGTGATTAAAGAACAATGGAAATGGTATAGAAGCCAGCCTGTTGTGTTAGGTGGCTACTTTACAAATAGGCACTTGCTGAATGCATGGACAAAGGTAGTTGTTGACGCAGAAGAATTGAGAGATGCGCTTGAGAAAGCTGTGAAGGACATTAATAGAGAGATGCAAACAAAGCAAAAAGAATATGGTATAACTAGGTAATTCATGTTTCATTATTTAGGAGGTCACTCAATAATGTTTAAAGAAGGAAATTTTAAAAATTGGTGGAATAGATATGGCATAGGGTATTCGTTTTTACTTCCATTTCTTATACTATTTGCATTGTTTGTTGTTATTCCTGTTGTTTATGCTATTGCACTGAGCTTCACGCATTATAATATTATCCAAAAACCGAAGTTTGCAGGAATAGACAATTATAGATTGTTATTCACTGATGATGATGTTTTTTTGATAGCTTTAAAAAACACTTTAATATTTGCTTTTATTACCGGTCCGATAGGCTATTTTGCATCATTTATAGTTGCATGGGTTATTGACCAGTTAAAAATGAGAAATGCATTTGCATTAGCCTTCTATGCACCGTCAATTACAAGCGGTATTGCAATGTCAGTCGTTTGGCTATATTTTTTCTCAAATGATAGATATGGCTTCATAAATAATTTACTTATTAAATTAGGTATCATTTCTAAGCCTATTTTGTGGACACTTGACCCAAAGACAATATTGCCAGTGATAATAATTGTATCAGTATGGATGAGCATGGGAACAGGCTTTTTAGTATTTTTAGCTGGTTTGCAGAACATTTCTAAGGAATTATATGATGCTGGAGCAGTTGATGGAATAAGAAACAAATTTCAGGAATTGATTTATATTACCTTGCCCTCGATGAAACCCCAGCTCTTATTTGGAGCTATTAACTCAATAGTAAATTCGTTTGGTGTTTTCGATATAGCTGTATCAATTGCAGGCATGCCAAGCCCAAACTACGCCGGACATACAATAGTTGCACACTTGTATGATTATGCATTTATAAGATTTGATATGGGCTATGCATCTGCAGTAGCCGTGGTGCTGTTTATAATGACTTATTCATTGGGACAAATATTTATGAAACTTCTTTCATCCAAAGACGAGTAATAAGGGTTAAAGAGGAGGACTAAAAAAATCATGAAAAATAATTCAATAAGTTTTAAAATGGTTTTGTTGTACCTGTTTATGGGATTATTGGTATTATTCACATCTTTACCTTTGATTTATATGATTTCTACAGCATTTAAACCCTATGATGAATTGTTTTTATATCCACCGAGATTTTTCGTTAGAAAGCCTACTCTCCAGAATTTTGTTGATTTATTTACTGCGTTAGATAGCACTGTAATACCATTTTCAAGGTATGTTTTTAATAGTTTGTTTACAACTGTGGTAACAGTATTTGCAACAGTTATCGTTTGCAGTATGGGTGCTTTTGCAATAGCAAAATATAAATTACCCTACGCTAATACAATATTTAATATTGTTATCGCTGCTTTGATGTTTTCGCCACATGTTACGCAGATACCGAACTATTTGATAGTTAGCAAATTACATCTTTTGAATACCTATTGGGCATTAATAATTCCTAAAATAGCAGTTGCTTATAATCTATTTTTAATGAAACAGTTCATAGAACAAATCCCAGATACCTATTTAGATGCTGCTCGGATAGATGGAGCGGGAGAATTTAAGATATTTTGGCAAATAATAATGCCTATGTGCAAACCTGCATGGTCAACATTAATAGTATTCTCGTTTGTATCAAATTGGAATGATTATTTTTCGCCGTTGATCTTTATCAATAGGCAGGAACTGAAAACATTACCTTTGGTCCTTCAAAGCTTGGCTGGAGGCCCTGGACAAGTAGCAAGATCCGGAGCGTTAGCAGCTGCTACCTTTGTAGTAACTATACCAACAATAATAGTCTTTTTGATAATGCAATCTAGAGTTATGAAAACTATGGCATATTCCGGTATTAAAGGATAACATAAGGATGGGGAGAAAATATGAAAAATAAGTTGATTAATATAAATAAGAGGATATGTATGTTTATTATATGCTCTATCTTATTTTTATCATCTTTTTTGCAAGTTGCATTTGCAAGCGAATTTGAAACCAATTATATATTTGAAGAAGATAAACCACAAAAAAAGATGTCAATACCATTAGCATATACATGTGAGAAAGTGTTTATGTATTTTGGAAAAGCTGGCGGTTTAAATGAGCCTCAAGATTTATTTATTGATAAAAAACAAAACATATATGTTGTGGATACCGGGAATAACAGAATATTGAAGATCACTAGGGAAGGAGAACTGTTAGGTGTTTACAGTGGACCAGAAGATAACCCCTTATCTGAACCTAATGGTATCTATGTTGATGATGATGGTGATATGTACATTGCCGATACAGGAAACAATAGAGTAGTGCATTTATCACCTGATGGCAAATTTGTAGAAGAGTTTGTTCAGCCGGAATCTGATTTGTATGATAAAAGCTATCCTTTCAGACCAATGAAGGTTTTTGTGGATCAGATGGGATATATTTATATTCTAAATAAAGATGATTACCATGGGCTGATAGTTATAGATGCTTACAATAGATTCAAAGGCTATATTGCTCCGACAAAGTTGGGCTTTAGCTTAAGAGATTTGATCATTAGGCTTATTGCTACAAAAGAACAAAAAGAAATGTTAGAAAAGAGGTTACCACCGGCTCACTCTAATTTTTTGATACATAGTAATGGCATGATATATGCGACTACTATAAGGACAAGAGAAGCTCAAATTAAAGTTATTACACCTATTGGGGATAACATATATAAGAAAAAAGATTTTTTTGGCGAAATGACATACTTACCAGGTAAGGAAATAGAACCATTATTTGTTGATTTATGTGTTGATAAAAATGGAATTATTTCAGCAGTTGATGCTTCAACCGGCAAGATATACCAATATGATCCAGAAGGGCATCTATTAGCAGTGTTTGGAGGCTATGGGGCTTGGAAAGGTAAGTTTATTAATCCTACAAGTATTGCAATAGATGATGAGGAGAATCTTTACGTGCTTGATGCAACTCAAAACTCTATCCAGGTTTTAAAACCTACTAAATTTATTCAAACAGTACATTATGCTATTTCATTATATTATCAAGGTAAGTATAAAGAAGCTGTGAAACCATGGAACGAGATCTTGAAAACAAATCCCAATTATACCGTGGCAAACATTGGAATTGCAAAGAATTTAATGAAGGAAGAGAAATGGCTTGAAGCTATGGAGTATTACAAAAGAGCGGAAGATATCACAGGTTACTCACAAGCATTTTCTGAATATAGGCATGCAAGCTTTAGAAAGTACTTTTTAGTATATGTATTAGTTACTGTAGCACTGATAATTTTAATTGCATATTTGATCATCTTTGGCAAACAAAAGACAGAATACATTATTGAAAAAGTAAGAAAATATTAAAACCAAGTTTAACAAAAAATGAGAGAGGTGAGAGGGAATGAAACTTATAAATACATCACTTATGATTTTGTTTGCTCCGAGCGAAGGGTTTTCCTACATAAAGCAAGATAGAAAAAAATTTGATTATTTATCTCCTATAATCTTATTAATAACAATGTTTTTGGTAAGAATAGCTGAGATATATCTAATTCATTACCCCCTGCAAACTGTGAATCCAAGAGAAACAAGCGTATTAACAGAAATAATGAAAACAATAGTTCCAACATTAACATGGGTAATTGCAATATACAGTGTGACTACAATCTTAGAGGGAGAAACCTTGCTAATAGAGCAATTTGCTGCTACAGTCTATAGTTTATTACCATACATAGTACTGACCATTCCATTTGTATTGTTTTCACACATTTTGAGTGCACAAGACAGTGGGTTATACACATTTCTACAAATTGTCAAGTGGACATGGGTTGTATTTCTGGTAATTTATAGCGTAAAGGTTATGAATAACTATACCATAGGCAAGTCTATAGGAGTTTGTTTATTAGGCGTTATTGCTTTTGTGCTAATTTGGCTGTTAGCAGGATTGTTCTGGATATTAACTATGCAAGTTGTTAACTTTGTTGATGAATTTATAAAGGAGCTTATATATGTGCGGATTCAGTGAAAGGAGAGAGTCTGAATATGAAAAAAATTAAGGAAGTTGTAATAGCTCTGATATGTATCCTAGCATTAATTTCAAGCAATATTAAATACACATATGCAGAAAAAACCTCTAATGCAGAAAAGAAGTTGAATGGGTATACTTTGCAAGCAGAAAATAGTTATCTAAAACTTTTCTACAATTCGGAAGAAAGGACACTTGCTATAGTTGACAAAAGAAATGATCATGTTTGGTTTTCGGCACCTGATGAAAATTATCTATTAAAAAGTGGAGTAGAAGAGTTTTTCTTAAGAAAATTCAAAGCTCTTTGGACAATTAAGTATAACAATTTAGCAGGACAAGATAGCGCCGAAAAATTGTTTTCATCAACCAGCTCAGATATTGAAGAAAGTATTGAAAAAATAAGTAATGGTTTCCGAATAAAGTATTATATTCCTAAACTAAGTTTTAAGTTTGCAATTGAGTTTGTTTTAGACAAAGATAGTTTAATTGTAAGAATACCAGCTAACCAAATTCAAGAAATGGTTCAGATAAAAGAGCAAATTGATTCCTTTGCTAAAGAAATCAGTAAAAAGTTTTTTGAAGCTAAAAACATAATGTTCAAAAAGGTATTGAAAACTGATATTTACAAGTATGTAATTAAACAAAAACTTGATACTGTGTTAACAGACATAAAAAACATGGAGGGGAATGTCAATTCAATAAACGATGTTGAAAGCTTAAACTTTAGAGCTTCACAAATTAGCTCTTTAGCTTTTGATGCAATTTCTGAATTGACTACATCTGAAAAAGGTAAGGGAATAATTGACATTTTAAAAACAAGTAAGATGAAAAATAAAGAAAATACAGCAAATTTATTAACCAAGATAGTTGAATTACTACAATCTGTTAAGGATTATGCAGATAATCTCAGAGTTATGGAAGTTGCTGGCATTACAGGCATAGATGTTTTGCCGTATTTTGGCTCAGCAGGTGATGACCAAGAAGGATATGTAGTCATTCCTGATGGTTGTGGAGCTATTTCATATTTCAAAAAAGTCCATCCACAATATGTTTCTTACTATTCTAAAGAAGTTTATACTATGCCAATTTATGAATTGGATGAATACAAGGCTAAAATAGAAAGTGGCATGCAAGAGGTTTCTTTGCCTGTGATAGGCGTGAAAGTGGGTAATGGGGCGTTTATAGCAACTGTTACAAAAAGCGAAGCTGATAGCGTTATTAATTTCTTGCCGTCAGGCTATGAAGTTAATCTGAATCGGGCTTTCTTTAGCTTTATCTATAGAAGACCATTTATGTCTGTTACAAAAAATTACAATGCTGACTATTATTTGTTATATCCGAAAGAAATTGAAAAAAGTGATAAAGAAATTAGATATATCTTTCTTGCAGATAAAGAAGCTAACTATAGTGGGATGGCAAATCGCTATAGAAGTTATCTTCTAGAAAAACAATTAATTAGAAAAAGTAAATTGTTAACATCCAATTATCCATTAGGATTGGATTTATTTATGGGGATAAAAGAAAAAAGGTTACTATTTGATAAATTCATTGTGATGACTACATATTCACAAGCAATCGAAATAATTAAGAGCTTGAGGAAAGATGGAGTTATTAATGTACAAACTAACTTAATTGGTTGGTCAGCTGGAGGATATGATGTAAACCCGATGGTCTTTGCTCCTGAGGGAAAATTGGGTGGAGAAAGTGAATTCAAGAGTTTAATAAATTTTGCTAAATCGGCAGGAATAAATATGTTTTTACAATGCAATTTAATTGACGCTAATAAAGACAGTAAGGGTTTTAGTGTAAGAACAGATGTTGCTAGAGCAAGAAATGGAAAACAAATAACCAATAAAAAGTATACTGAGTTTCTCATTTCACCTGAAGTTGTTTTAAGTAAATATATTAAAAATTTGAAAGTATTTGATAAGAAGTATTCAATAAAAGGAGTTGCATTCGAAAAGTTAACAAGCTTTGTATATACAGATTATCGAAATAGAAAGATGTATACAAAAGAGATAACACAGCAAATATGGCAGAAGGTACTCGAAAACTTAAGACAAATAAATAATAATGTTGCTGCAATTAGAGCAAACCAATACGCTTTTAGATACGTTGATAGAATAATAAACGCACCTTATAAGAGCACAGGTTATTTCTATTTTGACCATGATATACCTTTTTATCAGATGGTAATACATGGATTAATTCCATACTCGCTGAAACCATTTAATTTATTTTATGATTATAAAATGGAAAAGCTAAAAGCCATTGAATATGGAGCTATGCCATACTTTCAGATTACTTATAATGATCCGAGCAATTTGAAGTATACAAGCTATAGCGAATTATTTACTTCTAAATTTTCTGTATGGAAAAATGAGATTGTCAAAGCATATAAAGAGTTTTCTAAAGTTTTAAATGGTTTAAATGATAAGTTTATTATTTCTCACAATTACATCGATAAAGAATTTGTTGAAGTTCTCTATTCAGACGGAACAAGAATTTTTATAAATTATTCAAACAAACCCAAAACTGTTAACAAAGTTGTTGTACCACCTTTTGATTATAAGATTATTCGAAAGTGGAGGTAAAGCTTATGAAACGGAAGTTCTCATTGGAGAAAAAAATGGAGATGGAAGGATTTATATTTGTTCTTCCATGGATAATTGGGTTTATAGCCTTTTTAGCATATCCATTTGCTTTTTCTATAGTATTGGCTTTCTCAAAAGTTACCGACCTGAGTAAATTAAACCTCAAATTTGTTGGTTTTTCTAATTTTACAAGGGCTTTTACGGTAGATGTAAAGTTTGTGCCTGCCTTACTTGAAACTGTGAGAGATACATTAATAAATTTACCTTTAATCATTGTATACTCATTATTTATAGCTATCTTACTAAACAGAAGAATGAAAGGAAGAGACTTTTTTAGATTAATGTTTTTCTTGCCAGTATTGATAGGTACTGGTTTGATTATGAAACAACTTATGGGTTTGTATTTAGATGAAGATCTTTTGAAAAGTATAGGCGCAGCAGATACTGAGGTCAGAAAAGCAGCAGGAGCAATTGATTTACCGAACGAGTTATTAGTGTATTTGGGCCCAGAATTAGGGCAATTTGTACAACAGGCTTTGGATAGGCTTTCTTTTATCCTGTGGCGTTCTGGCATTCAGATAATAATATTTTTAGGAGGATTACAGAGTATACCAGACTCATTGTACGAGTCTGCATACTGTGATGGTGCAACAGCATGGGAGTCCTTTTGGAAGATTACGCTACCTCTTATGACACCTACTATTTTAGTTAATATAATATACACTTTAATTGATTGGTTTACAAGTGTTGACAATAAAATAATGGAGTATATAACAGAACAATCCTTTAAGCAATTAGACCTTGCGTACGGAAGTGCAATTGGATGGATATTCTTTATATTTATTACCCTTTTAATTGGAATAGTATTCCTCATTATAGGTAGATATACAGTGTACATTGGTGAGCGATAATTATTTAGAACAAATATTGTGGGGTGAAAAAAATAATGGATAAATCTATTAGTTGCCAAAAAAAGTTTATATGCTTTGTTGAAAGGATAAAAAATATCAATTATGAGCCAAAAAAAATTTTTAAAACAATATGGAACTTATTAATTTATTTTTTGCTTATTGATTTTACCTTTGTGTTTATCTTTCCATTTATATATATCATTACTAATGCATTAAAAAGCCCATATGAGCTGGTTGATATGAGTACCAGATGGATAGTGAAAAACCCTATTTTGGACAATTTTAGAGATGCAATAGTAACTCTTAACTATTGGAACTGTTTGCGAAATACATTAATTATAACCCTGTTGTCTGCTTTAGGACAAGTTTTATCGTGCTCATTTGTTGCCTATGGATTGGCAAGATATAAATTTCCTGGTCACAAGCTGATATTTGGGATAGTTATTTTTAGCTTGATAATTCCCCCTGAGGTTTTAGTTATTCCGCTTTATTTACAATACTCAAAAATGAAATTGTTAGATACTTTCCTTCCAATAATTGTACCTTGCTTTTTTGGCATGGGGCTAAGAGGAGGACTCTTTATATTTATCTTCAGACAGTTTTACAAAGGTATACCACGAGAACTAGAGGAAGCAGCAAGAATTGATGGCTACAATGGAATAAGAATATTTTTCAATATAATTCTTCCAATATCCAAATCTCCTATTCTAGTTACTTCTATTTTATCTATAGTTTGGCATTGGAATGATATTTTTGAACCAATGGTTTACATGACTACTCCGGATAAAGTAGTTTTGTCAATGGCATTAAATAGTATTATGAAAAACAGGGCATATCTGTTTGTGACTGCAAGCGGAGAAATTGTAAGTCCATTAGCAATGGCTGGTTCGCTGCTGATAATATTACCATTGTTGATCATATACTTCATAGTTCAAAAGCAATTTATGGCTGGTATTGAGAGAAGCGGTCTGACTAACTAAAAAATATTTAGTTTCAACAACTTTTGAAGAAGGTGGATTTAGCGAAGATACAATTGAATTAATAAAGAAATTAAATCGCAAATCGGTTCATCTAGGAAAGTACATTGAAATAGAAGATAGCTCGGTTCAGCGTAGACCAAACATTAAATACGGATTTAAAGATGATGAGAGATATTATTGTATATTTGATTAAGAAACTTAATTAGCAAAATGATTGAGAAGATAAGAAACTTGTAAAGATGAAAGGAGAGAGGAGATGTGTCGAAACTTTTAAAGGATAAAAAGATTGGTTTTCATATAAGAATTGGGTCTAAGGATGATGCTGAACCTTTGATGGAGGCTGCTGAGAAGTTTTTGCAAAAAAGAGGAGTTAACTGCTTAGTTTTGGAGATGAACACAAGTTATAAATTTAAAAGCCACCCCGAGCTCTCAGAAGGAACTTTATCAGCTCAAGAAGCAGAGATGATTGTAAAAAGAGCGCAAAATTTAGGTATGGATGTGATTCCACTTTTTGAGTGTTTGGGGCATCAAGGCTGGGGCGGTTCGCCGAATTCACTTTTAAGAGTATATCCTCAGTTTGATGAAACACCCTATATACCTTACGAAGCAAAATGGCCTGAAATATATTGTAGAAGTTGGTGTCCTAACAATGAAGAGGTATATAAAATTGTGTTTTCCCTAATAGATGAATTAATACAAGATTTCAAGCCCAAATATTTTCATGTTGGCATGGATGAGGTTTTCATATTAGCAGATGACAGTTGCCCTAGATGTAGAGGCAAGAATAAAGCCGAATTATTTTCAAAGGTTGTAAATGAACTTTATGACCATGTGAAGAGGAAAAAAGGCATTGAGCTGATTCTTTGGGGTGATAGATTAATAAATAAAGAAGAAACCGGTTATTCTATTTGGGATGCTGATACGTTTGGTATTTGGCCGGCAGTTGATATGATACCTAAGGATATGATAATAGGTGATTGGCACTATGATCTAAAAGACAAATATCCTTCAATTGAATACTTTATAGAAAAAGGTTTTAGGATATGGCCATCTTGTTGGAAAGATAAAGAGGCGGCAAAGGCATTTTTTGAATATGCAGTAAATAAGGTGAAAGAGCTTAAAAAGGAAGAGTTTCTATTTGGTTTGTTAGTAACGGGGTGGAATTTGTCTGGAAGAAGTGTATTTGAGACTGTAGAGAACTTTGAAAAATTTAAGAATGGACAAGAGGTACCCCAACACTTGAAGGATACATTTGATGTTTTGGACACACTAGATACAGTTTACCATTTAATAATTAAGAACGAGCTTTAATTACAGCAGAAGAAGGAGGTAGCAAATTAATATGTATTTCTTACCCGAGAGAATAAACAAAATAGCTGGAGAACTTTACAGGTATGTATTTAGTCACCAATATACTATAGAAAACTTCCTGTACAAAGAAGGTTATTACAAATCTATTGAAGAAGCAGAGAAAGATACTAATTGGCTTGATTTCAAAAAAGGTATGCGCTGGGGTGGACGGGATAAAAATTTCTGGTTCAAAGCAGATTTTTATATTCCTGAGGATTTAGCAGACAAGGACTTAGCATTAATAGTTTTTACCGATAGTGAGGGATGGGATGCAATAAATCCTCAGTTTATTGCTTATGTCAATGGTGAGCTGCAGCAAGGTCTTGATGTAAACCATAGAGAAGTATTGCTAAACAGAAAGTTTAAAAAAGGTGAAAAAATAAGGATAGACTTAAATGCATACAGTGGAATGATTGACAGGGAGCTCAAGCTTTTTGTGAGAGTAGCTGCATTTAACAAGGTAGTGTACGATCTTTACTACGATATAATTGTTCCACTTAAGGCAGCTATTATAATGCCAGATGAGAGTTATGATAAACATCAGATCATAAATGTATTGAATGAAGCAATCAACCTTATTGATTTGAGAAAACCACACTCAGAAAGTTTCTATGAAAGTTGCAAAAAAGCGAGCGAGTATTTAAAACAAAACCTTTATGAAAAATTTTCATCCTTCGAGGATGTTTATGCAACCTGTGTGGGGCATACACATATAGATGTTGCTTGGCAGTGGACAGTTTTTCAAACCCGACAGAAAGCTGCAAGAAGTTTTTTAACAGTCTTAAAGCTTATGGATGAGTATCCCGAGTACATTTTCATGTCAAGCCAGCCACAGCTTTATAAATTTGTGAAAGAGGACTATCCAGAAATTTATGAAAGGATAAAACAGAAAGTTAAGGAAGGCAAATGGGAAGCCGAAGGTGGAATGTGGTTAGAAGCCGATTGCAACCTCACCTCTGGTGAGTCATTAGTAAGACAAATTCTATTTGGTAAGAGGTTTTTCAAAGAGGAATTTGGTATTGAGAGCAATGTACTATGGTTGCCAGACGTGTTTGGATATTCTGCAGCTTTACCTCAGATATTGAAAAAATCCAGAATAGATTATTTTATGACTACAAAGCTTTCGTGGAATCAATTTAATAAAATCCCATATGATACATTTATGTGGCGGGGGATTGATGGCACAGAGGTTTTAACACATTTCATAACTACAAGGGATTATAAATCAGAAGGTTTCTTTACTACGTACAATGGTATTTTAAATCCAAGCCAGATAGCTGGTGCTTGGGAAAGATACCAGCAGAAGAATATAAACAATGATGTATTAGTATGCTTTGGTTTTGGTGATGGCGGTGGCGGACCGACAAGAGATATGTTAGAGAATGCAAAAAGGCTCAAAAATGGTTTTGGATTCTGCCCAAAAGTGAGAATGGGCAAAGTAAAAGATTATTTTGAGAGACTTTATAATAAAGTAAAAGAGAATAAATATTTGCCAAGATGGGTTGGAGAACTCTATCTTGAATATCATAGAGGCACATATACCTCGATGGGAAGAAACAAAAAGTATAATAGAAAAAGTGAGTTTGCATACATAAATGCAGAGTTTTTATCATCAATTGCAAGGGAATTTGGCTTTAGGTATCCTCAAGAGGAATTGAACAAAGGATGGGAGATAATACTACTAAACCAATTTCACGATATATTACCAGGTTCTTCTATTAAAGAAGTATATGATGTATCTAAAGAAGAGTACGAAAAGATTTTAGAAAAAGCAGATCAAATTAACCAAAGAGCTTTAAAGACTATAGCATCAAAAATAAAGGTTGAAGATAAATCGGTTATAGTATTTAATACACTATCATTTGAACGTGATGAGGTAATAGAATTTGAGTTTGATGGTACCAAAAAGCTATGTCTTGTTGATGAAGATGGTAATAAATATATATGCAAAGCAGTTGACAATCATAAATTTGTTGCTTGTGTAAAAGGATTGCCACCAAAGGGTTATAAGGTATTTAAAATTGCAGAAGACACAGCAAATAATGGAATAAAGAGCGAGATTGTTGTAGAAAAGGACAAGATAGAAAACAAATATTTCAGAATTCTATTGAACGAAAAAGGCGAATTCATAAGCTTTTACGATAAAAGACTCAATAGGGAAATACTACAAAAAGGCAAAAGAGCAAATAGGCTGATTGCTTTTGAAGACAAGCCCATGAATTTTGATAACTGGGACATTGATATCTATTACACCGAAAAGAGTTGGGAAGTAAATGATGTTGAGAAAATAGAGGTAATAGAAAAAGGACATGTAAGAGGAATTTTGAGAGTACACAAAAAGTTTGGGGATTCAACAATAATACAGGATATAGTTGTATATGAGGATATTCCACGTGTAGATTTCAAAACATATGTGGATTGGAAAGAAAACCAGGTTCTCTTGAAGGTATTTTTCCCTGTTGATGTGAATGCAGACAAAGCAACATTTGAGATCCAATATGGAAATGTCGAAAGACCAACACATTTTAATACTTCTTGGGATATAGTAAGATTTGAAAGTGTTGCACACAAATGGGTTGATATCTCACAAGAAGATTATGGTGCTTCATTATTGAATGATAGCAAATATGGGCACAGTGTTTATAACAACGAGATAGGTTTAACTTTAATAAAATCAGGTATTGAACCAAATAAAGAAGCTGATAGAGAAGAACATTACTTTGTATATTCTTTCTATCCTCACGAAGGAGATTGGAAGAAAGGAAATACGCATAAGATGGCATATTCGTTGAATGTACCACCGTTTATTATAATCGAAGACCCACATGATGGTGTTCTACCTAAGGAGATGTCGTTTGTAGGTTCAGATCAAGACAATGTGGTTGTAGAAGTTGTTAAGAAGGCTGAGGATTCTGATGAACTTGTGATAAGGGCTTATGAATGTTTCAACAAACATACAAAAGTAAACTTAAAACTTTGGAAGAAAATAGAAAAAGTTGTTGAATGCGATTTACTCGAGAATGAAATAGGAGAGCTAGATTCAGATGGAAACACATTTGAAGTTGAATTTAAACCATTTGAGGTAAAGACCTTCAAGGTTTCGTTTAAAGAATAAGGTTTATATTAATAGGAATAAATTCCATAAGAAGGTGAAACAATGAATCTTGATGTATCAAAGGAAGGAGGCACTTTACCTCCCTACAAAGATAAAAACCTCCCTGTTGAAGAAAGAGTTGAAGATCTTTTGAAGAGGATGACCATAGAAGAGAAAGTGCGACAATTAGATCAATACATTGGTGTTTCGTTTTTGGATAAAACTCATCAACATCAGTCCAATGTTGCTGGTGATGATGCAAAAATAAATTGGGAAAAAGTAGAAAAAGAAATTGGTGAGTTGGGTGTTGGATGTATTCATGATTTATATGGAAGTGTGGAGATAAACAATCAACTTCAAAGGTATGCTGTTGAAAAGACGCGCTTAGGAATTCCGATTTTATTCAGTGAAGAGGCATTGCATGGTTATTGCAAGCCTGGGTCTACAATATTCCCCCAGCAGATTGCACTAGCAAGTACGTGGGACCCCGAAATTGTATATCAAGTAGGGCGTGCAATTGCAACTGAGGCAAGAAGCTATGGAGTGCATGAAGTTTTTGCACCTGTTATAGACTTGGCACGCGACCCACGTTGGGGACGTGTTGAAGAAACGTATGGTGAAGACACGTATCTATCAAGTAAAATGGCAGTTGCAATGGTAAAGGGAATGCAAGGAGAAAGCATAGCTAACAACGATAGTGTAATAGCAGAACCCAAGCACTTTGCAGCTTATGGTGTTCCTGTGGGGGGCTTAAACTGTGCCCCCGCTTTAATAGGTGAAAGGGAACTTCAGACATACTACTTACCCGTTTTTGAAGCAGCAGTTGTCGAAGGTGGAGCAATAAATATCATGGCTTCCTACAACTCAATAGATGGAATTCCATGTATAGCAGATAAGCGCCTTTTGACAGATATCTTGCGCGACAAATGGGGGCTTAGAGGAATTGTTCGATCAGATTTAGGCGCAATACTAAGGCTTTATGATGCTCATCGTACAGCAAAGACAAAGGAAGAGGCTATTCGACAAGCGCTTGAAGCAGGAGTTGATATACAATATTACGATTTTGATCATGAGTTTTATCAAAACTCAATTATAGATATGGTCAAAAAGGGAATTATTAGTGAAGAGGTTGTTGACAGGGCGGTTAGGAGAGTGTTAAGAATAAAATTCATGCTTGGATTGTTTGAAAACCCATACGCAGACCCCAACAGGCCTAAGGAGGTTGTTCATTGCAAAAAGCATCAAGACATAGCATTGCAGGCTGCAAGGGAAGGTATTTGCCTTTTGAAAAATGATAATAATCTATTACCTTTGAACAAAAATATCGCATCAATAGCAGTTATTGGACCAAGTGCTAATACTCCACGACTTGGCGATTATACACCTCATATAGAAAATATAGAACCTATTACCCTACTTGAAGGGATAAGGAGAATTGTTTCTCCAAACACCAAAGTGGGCTATGTAAAGGGAGTTGATATAACTCCAAGCGATATGAGCCCAATACCAGCTCACTGGCTGCGTAGCGAAAACGGAGAGGTTGGATTAAAGGGAGAATACTTTGACAATCCTAATATGCAAGGTGCTCCTGTACTTATTAGAATTGATAGAGAGATTAATTTTAACTGGATGATAACAAAACCTTCTGATAAATTGAGCTCTTATGCCTTCTCAGTCAGATGGACAGGAAAGTTAATTCCAGATAAAGATATTGAAGGATACATAGGTATAAAAAGTTATGATAGTATGCGAGTGTGGTTGGATGGGCAGCTTATAATTGACAGCTGGGGCGACAAAAAAGGATTAAATCAACACATTCCTTTTAGGTTTATAAAAGGTAAAGAACATGATGTTAAGATAGAGTACTGCCGAGATTTTAACGGAGTAAAGATCATGTTTGGGTGGAGCTATGGGGAGGCAGAAATTGAAAAAGCTGTGGAGTTAGCAAAACAATCTGATGTTGTTATTGTTGCGTTGGGTGATTCAACAGAAACATGTGGCGAGGGTTTGGACAGGGCTGATTTGAACCTTCCAGGAAAGCAAAGAGAGCTTTTAAAAGCGGTATATGAAACAGGCAAGCCTATTGTGCTTGTTTTGCAAAATGGAAGACCAATAAGTCTTGAATGGGAAGTTGAGCACATTCCTGCTATTATTGAAGCGTGGTATGGTGGTGAAAAAGCAGGGCAAGCAATAGCGGAGGTAATTTTTGGAGATTACAATCCAGCAGGCAGATTGCCTATTTCGTTTCCAAGGTCGGTAGGTCAAGTTCCTGTATACTACAATCGCCCACCTGGTGGCAGCCGAAGATATGTAGAGTTTGATTGGGAGCCACTATTTCCATTTGGCCATGGTTTAAGCTATACACAATTTAAATATGAAAATCTCAAGTTGTCATCATCAAAGATAAAAAAAGGTGAAGAGCTTTTGGTCAGCATTGATGTAACAAATATTGGAGAGAAAGAAGGGGATGAAGTAGTCCAGTTATACCTGCATGACCACTGGGCTTCTGTTGTAAGACCTCGTATGGAGCTAAGAGGATTTAAAAGGATACATCTGAAACCGGGTGAAACCCAAACAGTAACTTTTGTCCTCACACCCAAGGATTTGCAGGTTCTAAACAATGAGTTTAAATGGGTGGTTGAACCTGGCTTGTTCACAGTAATGATTGGTGCAAGTTCAAAGGATATTCGCGCTACTGCAACTTTTGAAGTTGTAGAAGATTGATTTGTTTTATGATTTTTAGATTTTCGTAAATGACCAACAAAGAGGAGGAGGAAAATGTTTAGAATTGTACCGCAGCCAAAAGTATTAAACTTTTCAGGAAAATGGTTTGAATTTAATGGGTTTTCAAATTTGCCTGAGTTTATATCAAAAGAGTTTTCCATTCCGATGGGCTCATGGAAAATAGAAATCTTGGAAAAACCGGGTACAGGTATTTCTATAGAGGATAGGAACGTAAAAGTATGGGGGAACTTAAGCATTGCTTATGCGACATTAGTTCAGCTTTTAATTCAAAGAAAGGATGCACTACCAGAAATTTATGTTGAAGAGGAATTCAAATTTTCTTTTAGGGGCTATCACCTTGATATAGCTCGCGGAGGAGTGCCTAATCTATCAACCTTCAAAAATATACTTAGGTGGTTATTCTTACTCAAATACAATTACTTTGCTATATATTTTGAAGACCTATTTCCATGGGAAAAACATCCTAAGATAGGATCAACAAGGGGAAGACTGACAAAAGAAGAACTAAAAGAGATTATAGAATATGGGAAAAACCTTGGTATTGAGGTATTTCCATCCTTAGAGCTTGCAGGGCATATGGAGCATATATTATCAATTCCAGAGTATTCAAAATATAGCGAATGGTATTTGCCAAGAGAGGGATGCCTTAATCTATCAGATAACGAAGCAAGGAGATTTACATATGAGCTTTTGGAGGAAGTTCTAGATTTTTTCCCTTCAAAATATGTTCACATAGGTGGAGATGAGACATGGGCACTTGGAAGGGGCAAGAGCTTAGAGAAGAATTGGGTATTTGATGGACCGAGGCTATATGAAGAGCATTACAAAAACATGATTGAGATAGTAGAAAGGCATGGAAAGATCCCAATCTTGTGGGGAGATATGTTAACGGGGATGTACCTAAATCAAAATGAAAGGAATATATGGAGTAAATTACTAGACAGCAATATTTGGGAGCGAGCTATTATTGCTAATTGGGATTATTCAGCTCAGTCAAAAGAGTATTTTGTAAAAAGGATAGAGAGCTTTGGTAATAAATATCAGGCAAATCAGATAGTGTGTCCAGGTTTTTCTAATTGGAATAAGTTTTATCCTGATTTTAAGAGTGCCATTGAGAATACGAGAAACTTCATTGATGCAGCATCTTCCAAAAAGCTTCAAGGTTTTTTGATAACTGCTTGGGGCGATGACGGGGAAGAGTGTTTGTTTAGCTTTTTAAATCCATTGCTTGTTGCCGGGGTGGAATGTGCAGAAGGCGATGCTAATTGGGAAGAGAGTTGGATGAAGTTGTCAGGAGAAAGCGAAGGTGTCATAAATGTACGAAAGGCCTTTGGAATACCGGAGATAGCAAATAATTTGAAAAGGCTACTGTATGGCAGTTATGGTTACAGTCAGATGAGCGAGGCTGAGAAAGAAAAAATAAAACAAATTTTAAAAGATACTTTGGAAAAAGCATCAGATGTGAATCTTCCTGAAGATTTGGTATTTGTAAAACAAGCTACAAGAGTAGCTTTGAAAAGACTTGAAAAAACCTTAACAGCTTCTGATTTGCTAGAAGTTTGCAACATGTATGCAAGGCTTTGGCTTTCAGAAAGGAAACGAGAAGGCCTTGAGCTAATAGTGGGCAGATTTTGGGCAGCTGCTGGAAGATTAGACTTAGGGATTTAAATAAAGTCTAAAAAAATCTCGGGTATTTGAGGTGGCAAACTGCGATGAATAATAGGCTGGATTGGTTTTTTGAACGATAGATTTGGCATGTTTATTCATTGGGGACTGTATGCAATACCAGCAAGAGGGGAATGGGTAAGGCACTATGAGCAGATAAGCAATGAAGAGTACTATAAATACTTTGAAGAGTTTAATCCGGTTAAGTATGACCCTGTCAAGTGGGCAAAATTGGCTAAAAAAGCAGGGATGAAGTATGCTGTTATGACAACAAAACACCACGATGGATTCTGTCTTTTTGATAGTAAATACACAGATTTTAAAGCAACAAACACGAAAATAAAAAAAGACCTGGTAAAAGAGTATGTTGAAGCATTTAGAAGTGAAGGGCTAAAAGTTGGTTTTTATTATTCGTTACTTGACTGGCATCACGAACATTATCCGGTTGATCAGTTTCATCCTATGAAAAATAATCCTAGATATAAAGAACAAAAGAGAGATTTTTCAAAGTATTTGGAATATATGCATTCACAAGTGAAAGAGCTTATGACTAACTATGGTAAGATAGATATTATATGGTTTGATTTTTCATATGGTGATATGAGCGGAGAGATGTGGCGAGCAAGCAAGCTAGTAGAGATGGTAAGGGAATTACAACCGCATATAATCATTAATAATAGGCTTGGTGGTGATTTGAGATCTGAGAATGTGCCAACATATGCGGGTGATTTTATAACCCCCGAGCAGATAATACCACCTTATCCTATTACAAACTACAAAGGTGATTATGTACCATGGGAAGCATGTATCACGATGAACAATCATTGGGGTTATCATGCATCTGACAAAAACTTTAAATCTGCAAAGACATTAATAAGATGCCTGGTAGAATGTGTGAGCAAGAATGGCAATTTGCTTTTAAATGTAGGGCCGAATGCATATGGTGAGATTCCTGAAGAGAGTGTAAGGATATTGGAAGAGATTGGTGATTGGATACAGAAAAACTCTGAGAGCATATATGGATGTGGTGCATCACAATATCCTAAGCCTGAGTGGGGAAGATGGACACAAAAAGGGAACAAATTATATGCTCATATAATGGAAAAGCCAATTGGGCCTATAATACTTCCTAATTTAAATGGAAAGATCAAAAAAGCAAGACTACTTTCAGACGGGTCAGAAGTGAGGATAATAAAGCCATGGAATGCAGTAGAGTATCAAAATGATGCGTTTATCAACTTTGATGGGGTGGAGCTACCAGATCCTATTGATACAGTTGTTGAGCTAGAGCTTGAAGTATAGCTTTTTGGTCGTTACAGCAGTCTAAAATATTTATATAAGCTGAAGGTGAATTATATGACATCAAAGCGCAAATTGCTAAGAGTTATGTCATTTAACATTAGACTGGACACTCCAGATGATGGTGAGCATAGATGGGAGTATAGAAATGAAAAGGTTATTAATGAGATTATTTTCAACCAGCCAGATATTTTTGGCTTACAAGAGGTGCTAAAACATCAGCTTGACTATTTGGTTGAGAAGCTTGGGTGTTTTTATGGCTATATAGGTGTTGGAAGAGATGACGGCAAAGACAAAGGCGAGTTTGTCCCTATATTTTTTGAGAAAAAAAGATTTAAGCTTATAAAAAGCGGTGTATTTTGGTTATCACAAACGCCTCAGGTGGTTGGAAGCATTGGTTGGGATGCTCGCTTCCCAAGGATAGCTACATGGGGCGAGTTTATGGATTTGCAAACCAATAAGACATTGTTTTTCTTCAATACACACTTTGACCATGAAGGCAGGATCGCCCAAGAAAAAAGTGCAGAGCTTCTTTTTGAAGAAGTATTTGAAATTGCAGCAAATAATCCTGTTGTTGTTACAGGGGATTTTAATGTTGAGGAACAATCAAACGCTTACAAGATAATCACTAATTTTCTTTTTGATGCTAGGTACGTATCAAAATATGGACATTATGGTCCGAGCATTACCTATAATGCATATGGCAAGTCAGAGTATCAGGTTAAGATAGATTATATCTTTGTAAACAAGCACTTTGAGGTATTGAGCCATGGGACAGTTAATAGTTCCTGGGATTCTAAATATTCATCAGATCATTTTCCGTTGATATCAACACTAATTTTCAAGGATTAGGGTGGGGCATTTTTTGCTCTTAAAAGGAGTGGTATTTTATGCACAAGATGAAAAAAGAGATATTTGACCAGATAGATTGTCTTAAAAACTGCTATGAGAAAAATTTAGTAAACATAAAAGCTGTGGCAGAGAATATTAAAAATACTAGAGTGAATAATATCATTTTTGTTGCAAGAGGTTCTTCAGATAATGCAGCCAATTTTGGGAAGTATGCAATAGAGATTTTAAGTGGTATTCCAGTATCTCTTGCAGCACCATCGATTGTGTCAATATATAAAAGGAGATTGAATCTTGAGAAGACTTGTGTTATAGGTGTTTCGCAGTCCGGGCAGTCAGAGGACATATGTCAGTTTATGGAGATGGCAAGCCAAAGTGGTGCTATGACAGTTGCGATAACAAATAGTCCTGATTCAAGGTTAGCTAAAAATTCTCAATTTTCAATTGAGATGGGTGTTGGGAAGGAAGAGGCTGTTGCGGCGACAAAAAGCTTTACAGCTGAGGTTTTGCTTTTAGAAATGCTTGCGGCTTTTTTGGGTGATAATCTTGAGATTATAAAAGAACTCTCTATGATTGATCAAGTTGTGAAAAAAGCTTTGAGTGAAGAGCAACAGATAGAAAAAAAGGTTCAAAGATTTAGATACTTGGATGAATGTTTTGTTCTTGGAAGGGGGATATCATATCCAATTGCATTAGAATTTGCGCTAAAGATCCAAGAGACAAGCTATATTAGAGCAAAAGGATTTTCAAGCTCGGATTTCATGCACGGGCCTATAGCTATGATAAGTAACAACATTCCAGTATTATTGATTGCTTTGAATGATCAGACCGCTGAAAACTCTATTGAAGTTGCTAAAAAACTTTATGACCAGAACATAGATGTAATAGCCTTTAGTGATATTGAAGAGTTAAAAGACTGCTCAACTTTGATTTTTGAGATAGATAAAGATATTAACCCTTGGCTTAAGCCTTTCTTTGTCATACCTATGATACAACTATTTTCTTATCATCTGAGCATTTTGAAAAAGAATAACCCAGACAAGCCAAGGCTTTTGAATAAGGTGACAATTACAAAGTGATTAAGGTAGATGATTGCATAATAGTCATGTGGATATTGTTTTGATATGAGAGAGAAAAAGTTGGGGTGTTATTTTAAATAATGAATAGTAAAGAAAGAGTTTATAAGGTGCTAAACTTTGAAGAGGTTGATAGAATACCCAGACAGCTATGGTATCTGCCTGGTGTTGCTATGTTCAGATCAGATGAGTTAAAAAAGCTATTAGAAAAGTATCCAAACGATATAATTGGTTCAGTTGGAATTTACAGACAGGATAAAAGGGCAAAGGGTGAGCCCTGCAAGAAAGGCTACTATGTTGATAGCTGGGGCAGTGTTTTTTACGTCGCAGAGGATGGTGTAATAGGAGAGGTAAAAGAGCCTGTATTGGATGATTGGGGAAAGCTTGATTCATACCAACCACCATGGGAGATTTTAGATGAGAAACTTGTAAGCGATGTTAATAGGTATTGTGAAGAGAACAGGGAAAAGTTTATAATAGGTGGAACAGATATCAGACCTTTTGAGCGCATGCAGTTTTTAAGAGGAACAGAGAATTTATTTATTGATATAGCGCTTGGAAATGATGAGATTTTCAAGCTGAGGGATATGCTACATGAGTTTTATTTAAAAGAGCTTAGCATATGGATAAAAACTGATGTAGATGCAATTTCCTTTATGGATGATTGGGGTTCTCAAACAGCATTATTGATTTCGCCAAAGTTTTGGCGAGAGTTTTTCAAGACTCTTTACAAAGAGTACTGTGATATTATTCACTCGAGCGGCAAATATGTGTTTTTCCACTCAGATGGATTTATTGAAGAAATCTATCCTGACTTAATTGAGATAGGAATTAATGCGGTCAATTCTCAGCTGTTTTGTATGGACATTGAAAGCTTGGGCAAAAAATATGCAGGCAAGATAGTGTTTTGGGGAGAGATAGACAGGCAATACCTTCTTCCTTTTGGAAAGCCAGAAGAGGTAAGAGAAGGGGTAAGAAGAGTAGCAAAATCACTTATGCCAAATGGCAAAAAGACAGGAGTAATAGCCCAGTGTGAGTGGGGAGTAAAAGACCCAATAGAGAATATAGAAGCTGTATTTGATGAGTGGGATAAGATATAAAGGATAGTTAAGAAGGGATAGTATATGAAAGGTAGGCTGACTGATAATAGAAACTTAAACCTTGCAAAGCTTCACCATGATGTGATAAGGGGAAAATCAGGTGGCAAGATAATATGGCAGCCACGAATTCTTTGCTGGTATTATGATAAGCTATTCAATGGTGAAAAGTTACCAAAGCCTTTTGATGGCATGACACTTCCTGAAATCTATAGGGAATTGGGGTGTTCTACCAGAATTTATGATTATAATGAGTGTTTTATAAAAGAATATCCTTCTTCAGTTGTGAGCTACTCAAGAAAACTTTCTGATTTAGAAACTGGGTATATTATTGAAACTCCTGAGGCGATGATATCTTTTTAATAGATGGGATTGCTGCCGTGCTTTTTAGAGACACATATCCAATTGAGGAGCTTGAAAAGCAGACAAAGCAAGTGATAGAGCTTTTTGCACCAAAACCAATTTTTGGAATTTCTGATGAGCTGCCATCTTTTGGTGATATTGAGAGGGTTAGATTTGTGGGGAAGATAGTTGATGATTATAATTCAGCTATTAGTGGTTACTCCGATTAGATGAGGAAATATCCGCTTTAATGATAGAAAGCAGGTGGAATACAAAAATGCAAATGAGTATGAAGGAGTGGAAAAGAAAAATAATTGAAGAAGGCAGGTTTAATAAAAAGGTATTTCCCATTTTGAGTTACCCATTTTAAGAATAAAACTTACAATGTGGTTATGATAAGAGACAACTAAACTATTAGAAAAAATGAAAGATTATAGTAATTTTGCAATTTCATCTGGCTGCGATATCCCATATGGTACACCTATTGCTAACATAAGAGTCTTTTTTGAAGCTGTAGAAGACTTTAATGAAAGATTAAATCAGGCTAGAACTTTTTAAGGGATGTCCAAAAAGGAGTTGGTATTTGGATGTATAAACTCAGCCCAAAAGAAAATGCCATATTAGCACTTACTTTAAAACAACCAGAATATGTTCCCACAATGGAGTTAGAATTCCAGCTTACTGAAGAACTTTTTGGGGAGAGATATTATTCTGCAGAGGACCTTGAGAGGGGGTTGTCAAAAGATGAGATCATAGACCACAATGCTCAGCTTTTAGCTAAGGTGGTAGAGTATTTTGATTATGCTATAGTAATGCTTTGTTACGGTGTGCCATATTTTCCTGATGAGCCTTATGAACAGACTCTAATCAAAATGATGAAGAGAACTAAAGAATATCTTAGCAAGGACAGATTATTTATAACCCATGGTGATGCAACATATGCTATTCCAGATGGCAGTTCCATGCTGGAGTTTGTTTACAAGATGTATGACAATCCTCAAGAACTGAAAGAAAATGCTAGTAAGATGGTTGAAAGGGAAATTGAAAGAGATAAATATCTTATGGATGCAGGCCTTGATGGCTTTGCGCTTTGCTCTGACTATGCTTTTAATAAGGGATCATTTTTATCCCCTGAACAATTTGCTGAATTTGTAGCACCTTATTTGTATGAGCTAATAGATGCGCAAAGGCAAATGGGAGCTTATGTAATAAAACATACCGATGGAGATATCATGCCCATAATTGATCAGATAATTGAGTGCAGACCGCATGCTCTTCATTCCTTAGACCCCCAAGGAGGTGTTGATATTGCCTACATAAAACAAAAGTATGGAGATAAGGTGTGTCTAATCGGGAATGTCAATTGTGCTTTACTGCAAACAGGTACAAAAGAGGAGATACTAGCAAGTGCAGAGTATGCCATGAAAAGTGGTAAACCAAACGGTGGATATATTTTTTCAACCTCAAATGTTGTTTTCAAAGGCATGCCGTTAGAAAATTATTTATTGATTCACGATTATTATATGAAAAATAGAGACTATTAGATATTTTGCAGAAAATATCTAAACTGGAGCATGATAATGAAAAATATTTAAGCTAGAACAAACTTTATTGACAGAAAAACGAGGTGGAAAAATGGAAACCCTAGAGATGTTAACTCATATAAGAAAGTTCAAAAATCAAAATCCTTGGGCTGTAAGAGTTGTTTCAGAGCTTGGGTTTGCTTATAAGTTATTAGAAATAGATAATAGCTTTGATGCAATTGTTGAAAAAGCTATTGAGACTTTGTATGAAGAGATTAAAACAAAAGGGTATGTGAATGAAGAAATTGTATATAAGATTGAAGAGATACTGAGTCCCATGTCAAGACTTGCAAAGGAATTTACTATAATCTGTGTTGGTCATGCTCACATTGACATGAATTGGATGTGGGGATATCACGAAACAGTTGCTGTTACACTTGATACATTCAAAACAGTGCTAAATTTAATGAAAGAGTACCCTGAATTTACATTTTCTCAATCTCAAGCATCAGTTTATAGAATTGTTGAAAAATATTACCCCAAAATGCTTGAAGAGATAAAGAAAAGGGTAGAAGAAGGTAGATGGGAAATTACAGCTTCTACATGGGTTGAGGCAGACAAGAATATGCCAAATGGTGAAAGCCTTGCTCGACATATATTATATACAAAACAATACATTTCAAAACTTTTTGGGATTGACAAAGATGAGCTTGTAATTGACTTTGAACCAGACACATTTGGACACAGCAGATTTATTCCTGAGATACTAAAAGCTGGTGGTGTTAAGTATTACTATCACTGCAGGGGAAACGACAATAATGTGGCATACAGATGGATCTCCCCATCTTCAAGCGAGGTTTTGGTTTATAATGAGCCATTCTGGTACAACGACTCGATAAAACCTGAGATGGCATTATATGCCCCGGAGTTTTATAAGTTGTTTGGGTTAAAGCATATGTTAAAGGTCTATGGAGTAGGAGATCATGGTGGAGGGCCAACTAGAAAGGATATAGAGACAATAATTAGGCTAAATAGCTATCCTATCTATCCAACAATCAAGTTTGGCACATATAAAGAGTTCTTTTCCAAGTTAGAAGAATACAAAGACAGATTGCCAGTTGTTAATGATGAGCTAAATTTTGTTTTTGACGGGTGCTATACAACACAATCAAGGATTAAGATGGCAAATAGATTAGCTGAAGCAGCTATTGAAGAGGCAGAAAAGTTTTCACTGCTATCAAAGATACTGAGCAATTACGAATATCCAGCAGAAAGGCTCAAAGAAGCATGGGAAAACATTCTGTTTTCACATTTTCACGATATCATCCCCGGTTCGGGTGTTATAGAAACAAGAGAGTATGCAATGGGTAAATTCCAAGAGACTATGGCAATATTGCTATCCCAAAAGAAGATTGCCCTTGAAGAGATTGCTTTGAGCATTGATACTAAAAGCATTGCAAATACCAATTTGGATGGAGCTGATGCTGGAGATGGAGCAGGTGTTGGGTTTGGCTCAAGCGATTATAAGATCTCGCAGGATTCTGTGGGAACAGGCAAAAGAAGAATATTTCATCTTTTTAACCCATCATTGAAAGAGAGAAAAGAGATTATTGAGATTGTTTTATGGGATTGGGATGGAGATTTAGACAGGCTTGTTGTTATGGATGTAAATGGTGTTGTAATTCCACATCAGATTATTGAAAAAGGCTTTAATGATTACTGGGGGCATCAATATATCAAAGTATTGATTGAGGCAAAAGTCCCAGCTTACGGCTATACAACCTATATTATTGATGAAAGATCAGCTAAGGATTTAACCATTAGATTTCATGGTGATCCGAGGGTTCAAAAACCCCATGAGTTTGTGCTTGAAAACCAAAAGCTAAGAGCTATTTTTGACACATCCACAGCTAAACTGATCTCATTGTATGACAAGGAGAATGATGTTGAGCTAATTGACAAAGATCGAGGAGGAGCGCACTTTAGGCTCATCTATGAAGACATTACAAGCGGTGCAAATGCTTGGGTTGTAGGAAGGTATCTTGATGTTTTAGATATTCATAGGAATGTAAAGATAAGAAAAGGTATCTCAGGGGCTTTAAGAGATAGTATCATTTTTGAGTTTGAATTTGGCAGTTCATCTAAATTAGCTGTAGAAGTAATATTAGACAAAGACAGCAATATGCTGAAGTTTGAAACCAAAGTTGATTTCAAAGAGATTGCTGATTTGAAAAAAGGCATTATTCCACAACTTTCGTTTTATGTTCCGCTTAGAGTGAGTTGCGATGATTATATCTTTGACGTTCCTTGTGGTGTTATTGAAAGAAAAGAATATGATTTGGATATGCCAGGACTTACATTTGCCTGTGCGAAAACAAAAGAATATTCATTGGCAATATTTAGCAAAACGAAATATGGGTATAGAGCAAAAGATAACTCTATTTCATTAACCCTTTTGAGATCATCACATGAGCCAGACCCTTATCCAGAATTCGGAAGACACAAGATTGAGTTCGCACTGTTTGTTGGTAACCATGAATTAAGCAATTACGACATTATCGAGCAATCATATAACTATAATCATGATATAAGTGTTATTTCAAATGATATTCATGAGGGTAATTTACCTGCTGAAATGAAGTTTATGGATATAGAAACAAGTTCCTCTGTAGTTTCTGCTATAAAAAGATCAGAGAATTATGAAAACAAGTTGATCATAAGGTTGTATGAGGTTAATGGCAAACATGACAAGGTTAATATTACCTTATACAATTTAAAACCTTTAAATGCCTATTTTACAGATATTAATGAAGAAAAGATATTAAAAGAAGGTATTGCATTAGACCAAAACAGAATCTATTTTGTGATGAGTCCTTATGAATTTAAAACAATAGTTATTGAATTTGAAAATTGTAAATAAAAAATTTATAAAAGAGAGAGGAGGATTTAAAATGAAGGTGGGTCTGAGCACATATAGTCTTTTGGATGCAATTGAAAAAGGAGAGATGACAGTTCTAGATGCTATTCAGTGGATAAAGGATAACGGTGGAGAACATGTGGAGATAGTTCCTTTTGGCTTCAAACTTGACGGAAATGAGGAATTGGCAGATGCAATACGGGAAAAAGCCAGAGAAGTTGGGATAGAAGTATCAAATTACTCTATCCTTGCTAATTTTCTTAAAGATGATAAAGAAGAGTACAAAAAAGAAATAGAAAGAGTAATGCGTGAGGTGGACATAGCACATAGATTAGGTGTTAAATTTATGAGGCATGACGTATCCTCCTTTAGAAGACCATTTTCAGAAAACACCATTATTTACTTTGAAAGAGACCTTCCAAGAATGGTTGAAGCATGTAGAATTATTGCTGATTATGCAGCACAGTACGGGATCACTACAACAGTCGAGAACCATGGTTTTTATGTAAACGGGGGAGACCGTGTACTAAGATTGATTGATCAGGTTAATAGACCTAATTTCAAATGCACGCTTGATGTGGGCAATTTCCTATGTGTTGATGAAGACCCTGTTGCTAATATAAAAAAGCTTTTACCATATACAGTTGTGATTCATATGAAGGATTTCTATTGGAGAAAAGCAGGGAGAAACCCGGGCATTACAATACCTTTCCATTGTAAAGGAGGGGTTTGGTTTCCAACAGTGAGTGGAAATTACATCAGGGGTGCAATTGTTGGATATGGTGATTTGGATATCTGGGAGATAATCAAAACAATAAAAGACTTTGGTTTTGACGGTTATATAAGTGTGGAATTTGAAGGCTTAGAGGATTGCAAAATTGGATCGAGAATAGGAATGGATAATCTAAGAAGAATTTGGAACGAAGTATAGATATATAGGGAGGGTTTAGGATGGTTAAAATTGGGCTTCTCGGTTTTGGATTTATGGGAAGGTGCCATCTTGATAACTATCTACGACTTGAAAATGAAGGCATGCCAATCAAGGTAGTTTCAATTTGCGATGTTGATACAAACAAGTTCCAAGACCAATATACCTCAGGTAATATCAATGTTGGCATGGGGAAATACGATTTTACAAGGTATCATCTTTATAGTAACATTGATGAGATGCTTGAAAATGAAGAGTTAGACATGGTTGATATCACACTTCCAACATATTTACATGCTGAAGTTACTATAAAAGCTCTGAACAAAGGGCTGCATGTTCTTTGCGAAAAACCAATGGCGTTGTCATCTGAAGAGTGTTTAAAAATGGTTGAGGCATCTGAAAAAAATAACAAAAAACTAATGATAGCACACTGTTTAAGGTTTTGGCCGGCTTATGAGTATTTAAAAGCTTGTGTTGATGACAGGAGATACGGCAATGTGGTGAGTGCCTATTTCTTTAGAGGCGGTGGTACTCCTAAGTGGTCATATGCAAACTGGTTACTTAATAAAGAAAAAAGTGGTGGATGTTTATTTGATCAACATATACACGATGTTGATATTATAAATTGGTTATTTGGAAAACCTCTATATGTCTCTACAGTAGGCGTTAGTGTTTTACCAGGAGATGGATATGATGCTATATCAACAAATTATATCTATCAGGAACCCAAGGTGGTAAATGCTCAAGATGATTGGACTCTAAATGGAGATTTTGGCTTTGAAATGACTTATAGGGTGAACTTTGAAAGAGGGAATTTGGTATTCGCAAAAGGCGTTTTGAAAGTAAACCCAGCTGATAAGGAAGGATTTATACCAGAATTACCCCCTGAGGATGGTTACTATAGAGAGATCAAATATTTTATCAATGCAATCTTAAATGACACACCAATTGATATTGCTTCGCCATACAGTACAGTTGATACAATCAAAATTATAGAGGCTGAAAAACTATCGGCTGACAACAATGGGAAACTTGTTGAGGTTAAATAGAAACTTCTATCTGGTGAGGTGATGTGAGATGAATAAATTTTCAATTGGTGTTATAGTTGATTCTTTTAGAGCTGGTGTAAAAGAAGGGATAAAAAAAGCAAAAGAATTAGGAGCTGATGGCATACAGCTGTATGCTGTCAGCGGTGAGATGGACCCTGCCAATTTGAGCAAGGAGAATAGAAAAGAGCTTTTGGACTATATAAAATCAAATGGTCTTGTTGTATCGGCGCTATGTGGTGATTTGGGCGGACATGGGTTTGCTAAAAAAGAGGAGAATGGCTGGAAGATAGAAAAGACAAAAAGAATAATGGATTTAGCAAAAGATTTAGAGACAAATGTTGTAACAACCCACATAGGGGTTATTCCAGAGGATGAGAACCATCCGAGATATAAAGTTTTACAAGAGGCTTGCAATGAGATTGGGAAGTATGGCAAGAGCATAGGGGTGTATTTTGCCATTGAAACAGGACCAGAAAAAACTACAGTCTTAAAAAGATTTTTGGATAGCCTTGATAATAAATATGTGAAAGTGAATTATGATCCTGCTAATCTTGTTATGGTAACTGGAGATGACCCTGTGCAAGGGGTTTATAACTTGCGCGACTATATAGTTCATACACATGCAAAGGATGGTATTATGTTACAGAAGACCGATCCAGAGATAATCTATAACTTCTTTGCAGAAGGTGGAATTGAAGATTTTAGGCTTGAGGATTACTTTAAAGAGGTACCACTGGGTAAAGGCCAAGTAAAATTCAAAGAGTACTTAAGGGCACTGCAAGAGATAGGCTATAGGGGATTTTTAACAATAGAACGTGAAGTAGGAGACAACCCTGAAAAGGATATTAAAGAGGCTATTGAATTTTTAAGAGAAGTTATAAGGTCTATATAGTTACTGTATAGGTTTTAAAAGCTAATAATTGCATAAAATCTTACTGGAAGGTGAAGCTGTATAATGAGAGAGAGAGATGATGACAACTCGGTAATAATCTATCCTTCTGATACGTTAGAGGAGATTGTTTATAAAGCTTCTAATGTAAAGCCAGCTGAGAGGCAGCTGCTATGGCAAGAATTGGAGTTTGCAGCATTTATACATTTTGGGATGAATACATTCACAGCATGTGAACTAGGGAGTGGGAAGGAAGACCCTAAGGTTTTTAACCCTTCCGAGTTTGATCCTAATCAATGGGTGGAAATTCTAAAATCTGCAGGGATGAAAATGCTTATACTAACAGCAAAACACCATGACGGTTTTTGTTTGTGGCCAAGTGATTATACAGAGTATTCAGTTAAAAATAGTTCTTGGAAGAGTGGTAAAGGAGATGTTGTTGAGGAGGTTGCTGATGCATGTAAGAGGGGCAATATCAAGTTTGGCATATATCTATCACCTTGGGACAGGCATGAGCCAACTTATGGAACAGAAGAGTATAACACATATTTTAAGAATCAGCTAAAAGAGTTATTGACTCGGTATGGGGAGATAGCTGAAGTTTGGCTGGATGGATATTGTGGTGAGGAGCTAAATGGTAAAAAACAGGTTTATGATTGGATTGGATACTGGGAGTTAATACGCGAGCTACAACCAAATGCTGTGATCAGTGTTTGTGGACCTGATGTGCGTTGGTGTGGTAATGAAGAAGGAAAGGGTAGAGAAAGCGAATGGAGTGTGGTCTTTTTAGAGGAAAATGAAAAAGGCAATATAGTGAATTCATATGTTAATTTCTTCTATGGCCCTAATGCAGTTTGCCTCCAGCAAGATATAGGGAGTAGAAAGGTGTTATCAAAAGCTGTTGGCAAATGGGGAAGACTTGTTTGGTATCCTTCAGAGGTTGATGTTTCGATAAGACCATGTTGGTTTTACCGTGCCGATCAGGATGATAAAGTAAAGTCTTTGGAAAATCTTTTAAACATATATTTTGAATCAGTTGGTGGTAACGCGGTGCTTTTACTCAATGTTCGACCGAGACTTGTCAAGAATTTTGTGTTTCCAATTTATAACGTGAATTGTAGAGTTAGGTTATGTTGTTAATGCATTTTCTAATGCTGGGAACTCCATTTTTCCATTTTGCATAGCGTAAATTCTCTTCCTGTAAGTAAATATTAATTTCTAAGACACAGGCAGCTGAAAGTATCCACCTGAATTTACTTCTTGCCTTTTCAATCATGCTATTTACACATAAAGCGGCGTTTGTAGAAAAAGCTTTCTTAATTCCTCAGGGTATTTCATATGGACAGAATAAAACTCTGCTTTTTCTGATATTGCAGCAATAAAATCGAGGATATTTTGAAAGGTATCCATTGCAAAGTTCTTTAAATTTCAGTACAGCTCAATCGAAATCAGAAGAAGAGATTTTGATTTTGTCCAAACTCTTGTTAAAAGCTGAAGCATCCTCTTTTGTCATATGTTTTCTGCTATTTCGTTGGAGGTGGACAAAGGCAAGCTAAAGGTAAAAAAGAGGATAAGCAAGTTTGACACAGCATCTATAATACCAGGAAAGTCATCACTTATGACAATTAAAACTTCTTTAAGACCTCTTGTAATTAGATCGTCAAAAACTTTCATCCAGGTAAGCCTTATTTTCTTTGCCGAAGAAAGTGTAGACGCCGAAAATGTCTTTTTTACCTTTCTTAGTCGATACCGAGGCAGGCATTGCAAGTAGCAAATTTGCTCTTAGAATTATCCTTAACTTCACTTTTGAATAACCATCGATGATAAGAGCAAAAGCACTTGCAGATAAGTTCTCTTTATTTGGAAAACTCAAGCTCATTTTTAAGGTCTTCTTTGATTTTTAGTATTTCGTTTTCGGAATATGGAAGATTCAAAGCTTTCAAAGTTTGAACAAGGGAACGCACAAGAATAACCGTTGATATACTTGCGACATAAGCAGGTAAGTAGGTGAAGTATCAACTCTTTTGTAGCGGGAAGAAGAGGATAGAAGGTCGGAAATTGGAAGTAACGTGTGCGAGGGACAGAGATTTCAAGACTTGAGGCAGGTGTTGCAAGTTTTACTTCAATAAAAACCATTACCTTTGTCATTGTCGTTTTTAGCAAGGTATACTGCTCTTTCCGATAACATAAAGCAATCGAGCAAGTTTTACTTTTAGTTGTTTTAGAGCTGGGCGGTTAGGATCATCACAGGAAGCAATACATATTTAATACTTGCTTCTTTTGCCATGTTTTTAGCAGTCTCAATAATTTTGTTTTTATTCATTCTTAAGTAGCCCCCTTCGATGATTATTTCGATACTAATTATACAGTGGACACAATTTTATTTTAACTCCCTTGGAATGGGTATTATACACCGAAGGTGGCAAGTGGGGGTTAAATAACTTTAAAGGGTAATAGTGAGGTAAGCAGGAAAGAGTGTAGCAGCGCGAGTATAACACTGGGGTATTCAGACAGTTTTGTATTGGGTGATAGAGGTTATTCAGGTGGAATATCAGCAAGTGTTTCGCCAGTGAGGACAGGTGGATGTTATACTACGCCAAGGATAAATGGAGGAGCTTCTTCAACACCAAAGCCTTCAGGTTCTTCAACTCTAACTGAAGTGAAAACAATAACTTCTAATATGAGTAAGGAAGATTTTGTGGCTGCTGTATTTGCAGCTGCAAAAGAAGTAGAAAAGAAAACAGGGATTCCAGCTGCAATTATTACAGCTCAAGCTATACTTGAATCGAATTATGGAAAGTCTGTTCCCGTTGATAAAAAGACAGGACAATATAGTTACAACTTATTTGGGATAAAAGGGGAAGACCCAGCAGGAAGTGTTACTGTTACTACAACAGAGTATGTCAATGGTAAAAAAATAAAAATTGAAGATAGATTTAGAGCATATAACAACTTTGAAGAATCAATAAAAGATCATAGTGAATTTTTAAGAAATAATAAACGATATCAAGAATTATTTAAAACAAGTGATCCTATTAAATGGGCAGAAGGGTTACAAAAAGCTGGTTATGCTACCGGTCCTGAATATAGTAAAAAATTAATCAATATCATGACGACATGGAAACTAATTGATACAAAGGAGAAGAAAAAATGAAAAAGGCTTTTTGTAGAATAATTGTACTAATTTTAATGTGTATTACTTTGATTTCTTGTTCGTTTACCAAAGGCAATACTACATCTGAAATAAAGCAAACTGTCAATAAATTTGTGCATGCAATCAAAACAGGAAATATTGAAGAGTTTGTAAACATTGCAAATCCATATGGGATTTTAGTAATAAGAAACTATATAACTGGTGGATATGGCTTGCGAGGGAAAAACATTAGAAACTTCTATAAACCGAATGAAATATCTTCAGGTCTTATTTTTCCAGTAGATGGAGAACTGCCAGTAAAACTTTCAGAACTTTTTCATTCTACAGTTCAATTAGGAGGTAAGATTAATAATATCAAAAAGTTAAAAGGTATTTATTTCACAAATAAGAGAGAATATATCAAATATAATAATATACCATCAACAAAAGAGATTGTTAACAGAATTTACAAAATACTCAATAAGGCAGGTAAAAATTATGAAACGCCTGTAATATATGTACTTGATAATGATGAATTCTTACTTTGTGAAGCAAAAATTATTAATAGTCTACCTGTTGGAAGTTTTGTTTTGTTCAAAAAATTGAAGGGAGATTACAAAGTTATAGCAGTAATTGATTTGAAATAAAATTTTAAATACTTTATCTTTTTCATTTTGCATTTAAATTTAATTTTTCTTTTTCGATATTTGCAAATCAATACAAAGCTATAACAGTATTATAATTTTACAGTCAATGACTGGAAGTTACTTTTTAAGTATGTTTTGGGAATTTTACCGAAATATTTTCGGTAAAATTATGTTCAAATAAATTACAGAGAGAATATTCTTGTTTGTGAGCTACTGTGTTTGACATGGGGAATAATACAAGGTTTACTTGGTAGCCACCGAGGTTTGCTTATGTTTAATTATGAAAGCGAGAGAAAATTGAAGAAATTTCAAGATATTTGGAGAAAGAAAAATTTTATATTGAAAAAATCGCAAAAATTAATTTAAAAAAAGAAAAGACGGGATTGACAATATAAAGATGCGTGAGATAAGATTTGCATATAAATTCCAGGGTATAGGTTAACAAAAAGAAAAGTTTTAGTACAAAATTTTATAAAAAAGATTGTAACTCAATTAAAAAACTAATGAATAAATTAATGGACGAAATGATGAAATATGATATTGAAGGGTAATGGTGAGATATTAAGATGTATGGCAAGGAAATAGAAATTGGTGGCAAGAAGTTAGTGGTTACGAATGAGATTTTGAGGAGTCCAGAGGGTAAGATATACTTTATTGTAGATTTTGAAACCAAGTTTGAAGAGCCTGACATATCTAAAATTCCTGTGAGAGCACTTGAGATTAAGACAAAGGAAGAGGAGTATTTATTGAGGAGATACAATATTGTAGTAGGAGAGATAGAGGGGCAATGCTAAAAATAGGTTTTAATGGCAAGTATAAGGTATTACATTTTACCAATGAGATAGGTGGTTATATTATAGGTGGGATTGCTACATTTATAGAACAGTTATATAAGTTTCACGAGGCAGATGAGGGGTTTGTACATATTTATGATGGGGACATATTGGATGAAATAGATATAAGAAGGTATCCTGGAGATAGAGATATATTAGCCATTGATTATAGGGAGATAGGGAAGCTAAGTAGATTTGAGTTTGATATAGGAGTGATTCACTTTTACGGGTTAGATTACATAATGGATAGTGGGATATTTAGGGATAAAAAAATAGTATATGTAATACATTCTGTTCCAACTCCTGAGCCATATTTTTTAGACAATCCATTTGGGGGGCATATTGAGGTACAAAGGAGTTTTGAAAGGCTTTGCGAGGAGGCAGATATTTTAGTGTGTGTATCTAATTGTGAAAGAGAAAAGTTGATTAGATTGTATCCCCGGTATGATAGCAAGACAAGGGTTATATACAATGGAATAGATATGACGACAGGTGAAGTTAAAAAAGATATAAGGGAAGGAAGGAGCATTTTTGGTTTTTTAGGGAGATTAGATTACAGGAAGGGGTTATTAGAGTGTTTGAAGGAGTTTAGGGATGTGGAAGGCAAGTTGATGATAGCATGTGATAATCAGGACATAGCATATATGGGGGAGATAATAAGTTTTATAGATGGGGCGAAATTATGGGATAAGGTAGAATTTATAGGTTGGGTAAGTGGGAAGAGGAAGGAGAATTTTTTAAAGGCAATAGATGCATTGATAGTGCCATCGTTATATGAACCATTTGGGTATGTAGTTTTAGAGGCAGGGAGATTAGGTACACCAGTAATTAGTAGTTGCAGGGGAGGGATATATGAGATAGTAGGAGATGAGTATAGATATGTTTTTGATCCATATGAGAGAGGGAGACTGACTGAATGTATTAGAAGATTTCAAAGAGATTCTGTAGATATAGTGGAGAAAGAGGTAAGTAGGCTAACCGAGAGGGTAAAGATGTTTAGTGCAGAGAAGATGGCGAGTGAATATAGAAAATTGTTTAATGAAATATCAAATTAGCAAATGAGAATGAGAGGAGGAAAATTGATGGTACTGAATAGTGTGTTATATAATGGAGTAGAATATGAGAGGCAAAGGGGTTTATTGGTAGGGATTGGTGTGAGCACGGCAGTAAATGGGAGTGGAAGTTTGAGGCAAGAGAGCGCGAAGAGGGGTACTGATGAAGATATAGCGGTTGTGTACAGTAAAGGTGGAGGTAGTGGGGATGAATTTTATGGTAAGGTAGTGTATACTCCGCCGAATACATATTTTGGGTACAAGATAGGTGGATGGACGAGCATAGCAGCAAGTGGTAGTATGAGTTTAGGTATTAGTGGGAGTAATGCAACAAGGAATAGTGGGGGATTAGGGAGTATATTAGGTAATGGGAGTGGAAGTTTGCCAAGTGGTTGTGTGACGTTATATAGGAGTGATATAAGTTGGAATGGGTATTATACACCGAAGGTGGCAAGTGGAGGTTCAATAACTTTAAAAGGTAATAGTGAGGCAAGCAGGAAAGAGAGTAGCAGTGCGAGTATAACACCGGGGTATTCAGACAATTTTGTATTGGGTGATAGAGGTTATTCAGGTGGAATATCAGCAAGTGTCTCGCCAGTGAGGACAGGTGGATGTTATACGCCTAAGATAAATGGAGGTGGTTCCTTAACACCGAAACTTTCAGGTTCTCTTTCAATAGCGGATAAATTCAGAGATTTTTTAGATGGCATTGGACAAAAAGTTGAGGATTTCTCATCTAAAACTGAAAAAATTGTATTAAGAGTAATATTAAAAGATCTTTTAGAAGCGTTAAGACATGCCAGCAGTAATAGTTTGAAATATTCCATAAATTTTTTAGAACATTCCTTGCAGGATAATCCGAATGATATTATAATTTCCAATGAAAAAAGTGAATTGTCTCAAAAAATAAGGGAGAATGAAGATTATAAGAAAGTTAGGAAGTATATTATTTCTATAGCTAAAGAATTACTCCCTGCAATGAAAGTTGGGGAAGAAAAAGAGAAAGATCAAAATGGAAAATTTTTTAAAGTAACATTTTCTAAGGAGCAAGATTTAGATCTCTATTTGGCAATAAACAATGCTAACCTGTATTTTAAAAAAGAAAATGAAAACACCATAAGTATATGGCTTAAGGATACATATAACTTTGATAACAATGTTAAGAAAGAAAGTTCAATAGTACAAATATTGGACTTGGTAAGGGGAGAAATAGGTGTTGGTAAATGGCTGAATGAATTTGGAGAAGATTTGCAGAATATGGATGTTGTTAACTCATACGAAATTTTGATCAAAATAGAAACAGTTAAGTTTTAGTTTCTTTTACAAAAATAAAGGCGGTGATAATCCATGATAGGCAAAAAAACTTTGAGAGGTTTCTGTTTACTAATTGTTTTATCAGTCATGGGTTTTTTTGTTTTTATAGTTGGTATAATAGTATTTTCGATTTATTTCAATTCCAATCCGCCGAAGCATGTAAAAAACAGAGCTGAATGGATTAGGTTGTATAAGATATTTAATATAGAGTTTCCTGAACCGATAAAAGAAGAGAAAATTGTAAAATGCGAAACCTACTTTCTTGACCTATTAATTTTTGATGAAAAAGCCAAACCCAAATTAGAAAAGCTGACTTCAAACTGGCTTTATATCAGAAATAATAAGATACCAGACAATTTAGATAGGAAAATGCAAGATGACATTAAAACAGTTTATATCATGTAAAAACCTTTTCCTTAGGAAAAAAGAAGCTTCCTGATGACTTGAAACCACTTTTTTTCGACGAAAATGGAAAGGAAGATGATGAGTCAATTTTGAATGAAAAATTAGTTCAAAATATGCTCTTTGAAATGAAAGAAGGATATAAATTTTATAGATATTACAGAAAAGGCAAGCGCGTATTTGGAGAGCTTTCTCTTTATTTTGTATATATTCCAAAAATGAATCATTTGTATGTGTATAATGATACTTTTTATACTGAAAGAATAGATTACATTAAAAAAGCTTTACAGTAGGAATAGGAATCTTAGGCTTTAAAGATATAAGAAAAAGATAAATTAAAATCGACAGAAATGGCGATAAAAATCATTTAAAAACTACTTAAAATGAAACTTTTTAGAGTTATGTATATTTTTTAGCGTTGCCATTTTTAAAGTTTTTATAAGTCAAGAGCACTGAATAGAGTATAATGAAGTTGAAAAAAGTTATACTTGAGACTTGTCAAAAATTTTGTATTTCCAATTTATAACGTAAGTTGTAAAGTTGGGTTATATTATTAAGACACTTTCTAATTATTTAGAACTCCATTCTTCCATTTTGTACGACGCAAGTTTTCTCGCTGTAAGTAAATATTAATTTCTAAAACCTCAACAGACTGAAAATATCCACCTGAGTTTACTTCTTTTTTTTTCAATCATACTGTTTGTACTTTCAACGGCGTTTGTGGTATAGATATGTTTCCTCAATTCCTCAGGATATTTCATATGAGTAAGGTAAAACTTTGCTTTTTCTGATATTGCTTTAATAAATCGAGTATATTATGAAAGGTATCCATCACAAAGTTCTTTAAATTTCAACACAGCTTCATCGGAGTCAAAAGAAGAGATTTTGATTTTGTCTAAACTCTTGTTAAACGCTGAAGCATCTTCTCATGTCTATGTTTTATGCCATTTAGGCTTAAGGTGTACAAAAGCAAGCTAAAGGTCGGCAAATGGGTAAGCAAGTTTGATAGCGTCTATAATACCAATAACAATTAGAACTTCCTTAAGCCCTCTTGTAATTAGGTCTTCAAATACTTTTGTTTAAGTAAGCCTTATTTTCTTTGCCCAAAGAAAGTATAGACACCAAAAAATATTTATTTACCTTTCTTGAATTGATACCAAGAACAACATAACAAGTAGCCTGTTTAACTTTAGAACTATCTTTAATTTCACTTCTGAATAACCATCAATAATAAGTGCAAAAGCACTTGTTGGTAGTTCTCTTTGTTTGGGAAACTCAAGCTCATTTTTAAGGTCTTCTTTGATTTTTAGTATTTCATTTTCGGAATATGGAAGATTCAAAGCTTTCAAAGTTTGAACAAGGGAACGCTCAAGAATAACCATTGGCATACTTGCGACATAAGCAGTAAGTAGGAAAACTATCAACTCTTTTGTAGTGGGAAGAAGAGGATAGAAGGTCGGAAATTGGAAGTAGCGTGTGCGAGGGAGACAGAGATTTCAAGACTTGAGGCACAGGTGTTGCAAGTTTTACTTTTAGTTGCTTTAGAGCTTGGGCGGTTAGGAATCATCACAGGAAGCAATACATATTTAATACTTGCTTCTTTTGCCATGTTTTTAGCAGTCTCAATAATTTCGTTTTTATTCATTCTTAAGTAGCCCCCTTCGATGATTATTTCAATACTAATTATACAGTGGACACAATTTTATTTTAACTCCCTTGGAATGGGTATTATACACCGAAGGTGGCAAGTGGAGGTTCAATAACTTTAAAAGGTAAAA
>Ga0074394_1014_pt1 | contig 33220 bp, 18 predicted proteins | sample YelNatPoosite2B6_FD_65461 | JGI IMG/M metagenome (GOLD analysis project Ga0074394, IMG submission 65461) | Hot spring thermophilic microbial communities from Obsidian Pool, Yellowstone National Park, USA - site 2 B6 (version 4) (version 4) | ecosystem: Environmental > Aquatic > Thermal springs >...
ATAAAAAAGAAGGGGAAAATTATTGGACAAGTCATTTTAATATAACAGACGAATATAAATTTAATAAGAATTTCAAAAATAAATTTGGGTATTCTCCCTTTTAGTAGATATAGAAAATATTATCAATCTTGTCAGGACATAGGTAAATCTCCTTTTGAATACGAGTTAGAACAAAGTAACCTAAAAGGTTTTGTTTTTAGTCAAAAAGTAAAATTTCCATTTACAATAGTGAATAACAATATTAAGGAATTAGAATGGTCTGAATTTTTTAAGGGTGATGCTATTGAGAAAAATTCAAATGGAAATGAGTTTATAACAAAAATTTTTTTTCGTGGTTGTGAAAATATTAATTCAGGTATTGATAAAGGTTCTCCAAAAGAGCAGTTAAAAGATATTTTTTGGCTTTCAAATGCTTTTGGTGCTTTTAAGAAAAAGTAGAATTGTCGGATCTTGATCATGCAAGAATTTACTTTTATAATAAGCTTCATAATTTTTTATTCCATAAAGATTATCTTACAAATCCTGATTGGCAAGAAATAAGAAGGTTTATTTTCGGAGGAGGTTAAGAACTGGTATTCAAGGCTTTTAAGTGACTCACGTTTCCCTATAAATTGATGTTACACTTTGGGATCAGGCTTATATGACTGTCACTATGTTTAAGGCAGTTTTATCACAGTTATATATGGATAGTTCAAAACTTAACTCATATATTAATGCTCCGTCTTCCATAAAATGGCGCATTCTTGGAATACAATATGATAAGCTTGCTTTAGCAGAAAAAGGCTACAAGCCTCAGCAAATTCAATGGTATAGAGAAGTCTCAAAAGATCTCGATGAAGAAGTGAAAAGACTTTTAGAATATGAATATCCTATTGGGAATGAAATATATCGCGACGAAACAGGAATTTATTTTTTAGTTGGCGAAGACTTAGGAGATGATTTAAAAGATGACAATAATTTAGCAAAACTAAAAAGTGAATTACAAGAAATAGAAGAAAAGATTATAGAGATTTTCAAAGAAAAATCTTTTGATGAATTTTACCCTGCTATTTTTCTTACTAAAGCTTCGCGAGGATTAATGAATTTGACATACCTTCTTGAAAAAGCTAAAGAAAATTTTTTAAAAGCAAATTTGAGCAAAAAAGAAAGAGATATAATTATAGAAAAACCGGAAAGTGGGGGAGCAATAGGTGTTTGTCAGATTTGTAAACAAAGATTAGTATTTAAATCAGTCAGAAGGGATGAGAATCAAAACATTTGTGATATCTGTTATGAAAAGAAAACAAAAGGCAGGGTTGATGAATGGCTTAAAGATACATATAAGGAAACAATTTGGATTGATGAGCTGAAAGATAAAAATAATAGAATTGCATTGGTGACAATGAAGTTTGAAATGGAAGAGTGGCTAAGTGGAATTTTTCTTAATACATTTGTTATAAATAATACAAACTGGACTGATTGCTTCGCGAAAATGAAAAACACATTAAAGGCTATACAAAACATAAAAAAAGAAGGTGGCGATGATTTACAAAAATATAAAGATAAAAATAAAATAGACGAAAGTAATAATAAAATCGATGCTTATTTAAACGGTTCATCGCTAACTTTACAACAAAAGTTTGATATTGATTATAAAAATGGAAAATATGGTGAAAAAAAATCTGATAAAATAACAAACCTTGTAAAAAATAACAAAAATTTTGAGAATTTTATATCATTATTTGAGTTTAATATTTTTAAAGATTTAGCAAACGACGCTTATGACGGTTGTGGAAAGAAGGGAGAAACTCTTGATGATTTTTTTAAACAAATTTTTTTTGGTTCTATTATTGGTACGGAATGGGAAAATTTTGTTAAGTCAAGTTTTTTAGCAAAACATATTGATTGGCAAAACCAAACAATTGACTGGGTAAAGCTTACAGAAGAAGAAATAGAGTTTTTATCTACACTTATTCTCCAGTTTCTTCTTCGTAAAAACCCTTCTCCAGCACGATTAAGAAGGATATGGGAAACTACAAAAGAATTTTTTGAAGATATAAAGAAAAATATATGTAACTATGCAGGTATTCCTGAAGAAAGGAGAAAAAGATATTGCTGGGAAAAAGTTAATATTCCGGATGGCGAATATAGGGATGGTGAGGCAGTATTTTGGGCTAATAAAGGGAAGGTTTATTTGATCTCTTATCTCAACGATTTAACAGATGATAAAGAATTTAAGTTAAAAGAATACCCAAAAGAGAATGATATTAGAGAATGTGTTAAATTAAATAATAGCAAGACTGAGTATTACCAACCTTACATGTCTATTATAGATCCTACACCCATTAGCTGGCAGTTTATTATTCCTGCAGAATATGTGCCAAATTTGATTGATAATGTGATAAAAAAATACGATGAATGTTTTAAATTTGTGTACGGCAAATTGCCACTTCACATTGGTGTAGTGATTCAAGATTACAAAAAGCCACTTTACGTTGGAATAAATGCTTTGAGAAAAATAAGGCGCAATGTAGAAAATATAGAAAAATTAGAAGTGGGAAAAAAAGCTTCTGAAATAAAGACAAAGATAAGTAGTTGTCAAAAAATTGAGGAAATATTAAATAATACGCACAGTTACTATTCATTGTACTGGGGGAAACACGAAAAAGGCTATGAATTTTATATAAAACCCAAGGAAAATTACAGGAAATGGATATGTGATATTGGAAATATCAATGATGAAGAAAAAATTTATATTAAACCTAATACTTTTGATTTTGAATTTTTGGACACAAATGCAAGAAGAAATGATATTTATTACTTTGATAAGAAAAATTATAAGAGAGCTGTTGAGCTCAAAGAAAATAGACCATATGAAATAGAAAGTTATTGGCAAAAATTTAAGATTTTTAAAGAAATCTTTTCTGACAAAACGTCAGCATCTAAACTTAACAACCTTGTTTCCCTTTTGTATTCAAAACTTCAAGATATTAAGGACGAAGATTTAGAGCAGATAAGTTGTCTTTTTTCATCAGCGTTTTTTAATATTTTAGAATTAAATAAGAATTCCGAAGTAGCGGAAGGAATAATAAAAATTTTTGATTTAGATGTAAATTTAAAAAAAGACGGAGCACACAAATTTTTAGAAGATTTAAGAAAGAAGTTAAGAGACAAAAAGAATATCTATATGTTTTTAGATATGTTTGAATTCTGGCATAAAGCATTAAAGGAGGTATAAAAAAATGAGCTGCGAAAGCCCAAAAAAGGTGGTCCAAGAGTTTAAACTTTTCAGCCTTGCTACTGACCCTGTTTATATCGGTACAGGTGGGTTTACAATTGGCAGAGTAGACAACACCATTGTAAGAGATCCTATAACAAAACTTCCAAAAATTCCTGGTTCAAGTTTAGCAGGAACTTGGAGATATTATGTAACTTTAGAATTGTTAACTGCTATCAAAAAGTTAAGAAAAGAACACTTAAATGAAATAATAGATTTTTTAAAAAGTGAAGGAGCTATATCAGATGAGGAAAAAAATTCTTTAGAAAACAACAAAGAAAATATTTCAACAGGTTCTTTTAACCACATAAAAAATAGTATTTATGAAATCTTAAAACTTGATTCTGACAATGCTGAAAAAAGAAAGAATATTCATGAAAGTCTTAAAAGGTATTTTGATGAAAGATTGGCAATTGAATCTTTACCTGATAATTCACATTCTTGGAAATATAGTAAATATAACAATTTTTCCCAGATAACCTGTGCAGGACAAGACAATGTGCCACAAGAAGATATAAAGAATTCTCCATTTGCTACAAACAAAGATGGTAACACTGGACATTGTGGTCATTGTATAGTCTGTAAAGGGTTTGGATTTTCAAAAAAGGACCTGAGCTGGCAAGGTATGGTCTATTTTAGCGATTTACAAATTTTATTTTTCCCTGTATTCACAAGGTTAGGAACTAAATGGGTAACTACAAAAGAAATTCTAAAAGATGCTGGATTGGACAATGGCGAAAACCCAGGAGTTGCCCAACAATTTTTTGTTGCAACAGAAAAGATAGAAGATGGCGAGCAGAAAGATTATATAAATCTTGGATGGATCTATTTGCCTTATAAAAAAGAAGAAATTTTTATAGATTTGAGTAAGCTCAAGTTTGATAAATTTGAATTGAAATCTGAAGATATTATAATTGTTTCGGAAGACTTGTTTTCACAAATTGTTAATTCTAACCTTGAGGTAAGAACATCTGTTTCAATAAATCCAATAACAGGAGCTGCAAAGGAAGGGGCTTTGTTTACCTCCGAAGCCATACCAAGAGGTACTATCTTCTATGGTAGTATTAGAATTTTTAATAAAGCATTTTCTGAAGAGATAAAATCTAAATTTGGCAAATTACCTACTTTAGAAGATTTAAAATGTGCATTAGATGATTCTAAACATTATTTTGAAACACTTGGAATAGGCGGAATGACAACTAGAGGATTTGGAAGACTGAAAATTAATTTTGATGAAGTAAAAACAAATGAACAAAACGAAGCGCAAAATTAAAGAAAATGAAAATTTCGAACACCAAAATGTTCAAAAATAGTGGAGGGAAATAATGATGGAAAACAAAAATTTAGAAAGTATTATCAACAAAATTGCTTTTGAAATTGTTGACGAAGGAATTTTAGATAGCAATAAAATAAATAAACTTTTAGGTGTTCTTTCTAATGATGGAGTTTATGCTATGTGGGTTTATTCTAAAGCAGAAAAAAAAATAGAGGAAAACAAATTAATAAACAAGCTAACTCCTATTTTTCAACTTATAATACCAGCTTTCAAAAGTGAGAATGAAGAAGAATATGAAAATGCCTTCCAAAAAATAGCGGAAGATTTAAATAATCTTCTTTTCATTAAAGAACTTCTAGAAAAAATACTTATTTATGCACGTTATCATGCAAAAGCTATGGAGGAATAAAAATGAAATGGTATAAACTTATTTTTACCCAAAATCAGCCTATTCATATCGGTTCCTTAACATGGGGTGTTATAAGTGAAACTGCTATTTTTGTTCCTGGCTGGACTATGTGGGGAGCTTTAACAAAACAATATGTAATTTATAAAGATTGTAGTATCGAAGAGAACCAAAAATATTTTGAAAAAATTACTAATTTTTATCCCGCCATTAATCAAGAAGACCAACTTTTGTTTCCTGCATATGAAAAAGGAGATTTTTGCCTAAAAAATTTATACAAGAATTACAATTTGTCAAACAAACAAAACCCTGAAACTGAAGAAACATATTCCGAAAGCGAATTTAGGTTCAAGTTTGTTGACTCTATTATGTCAACCGCAGTAGAGCCTTTATCCAGAAAAGCGAAAGACGAAAGCCTTCATGAATTTGAATATATTCTGCCGAAATCGAAACCAAGGCTGCACGAAAGCCAAATAAAACTTTACTGGATAGGATTAATTGGATTGGAATCTGATGCCGAGGAAATGGTAAAAAACTTTTTTGAGCCTTGCACTATGAAAGTTTATATTGGAGCAGATTCAAGATATGGATTTGGAGAATTAAAATTGGTTGGTTTTAAAGAAGCTGATGAAAGTGAACTTGAAAAATGGGGTATTGACAAAGATGGTTTTTGCACAATAAATAAAAATATGAATTATCTTACTCAATATTTAGAATTTTCCCCCGAAATAAAATTTGAAGGAGAAATTAAGCTTATTGCAGACTTTGATTTTGCTACAAATATTCCAAAAGTTGTATGTGCAAAATACTACATAAATGTAGGTAGCAAAATTCTGGATTTTGACTCTAATAAAAAATATCAACTTTATAAAGGCAGATTTATAAAAATTATTCGAGATTATTAATGCTTTTAATTATTATTATTAATTTTGGTTGTTGAATAAAAGAGATAACCATTTTGTAGCAATCTGAATAACTCTCTATTAACTTTTTATCTGGCAAGGGTAGTAAATACCCTTTTTCTTTTTAAAACAGAAGAGCAGGTGGGACTTGAGTTGTTTGAGCTGGCTGCATATTGACCTTTGCGTTTATCTCTTTTATTATCCTTATTTAATCTTCTGAATTTAATCTTCTGATTCTAGTGTAAAAACTCAATTTTAGAATCTGCCTTTCTGTACTTTGAAAATTTATTCAGGTAAATTGTGGTAATTTATGCCTGTGACAACAAAAATCCAGTCTAAAATCTGCCGAGAAAATCTTATGTATTACCTTTATAATACGTTATTACCATTTATTGTACCAATACGGGCGCACTTCCCCCCCTGGCTCTCTGCAATAGCTTTTTTAGCTCGCTCCAACATGTATCTTGCAAAACGCTTAAAATTCTGGGCCAATACCTTTAAACCTACGTTTACTCTACATTTTACAAGTCCCCTTACTCGAAGTTTCGAAAGACCATGACCCCTCTTCAAGGCTGAATTAGTACCTTCTATTGCTGCTCTTTTGCCCTTGTTTCCCTCACACCTGCATTCTATCTTTTCCCGTTGTTTGGCTGCTTCTATCGATTTTAGATTTACCCTCACCACATAATCTTTTTTCTGCTCTTTGCAATAACATTGATTTTTAAATTCACACTTTGCACAGGCTCCCGCATCGGAGTTTTTTTAGTTCAGAAATGTTTTCAATTGTTTCTTTTGTTTCTTGGCAAAGATTCAAGAGCATTTCCAGCCTGCTTTCGCCTTCTGAAGGCTTGGTTTTGTGTATCACTTCTGTCCTAAATTCAGGGTTGAGAACTTTTTTTAGGTTCTCTGAAAGTCTGTCTTCAGGAATGGATTTTACTGCCCTGTAAAGTACATCAAAGGCAAGGGCAACTCTTCCTGCTTTTTTGATGTTTGACATGAACATGGTGGAGTCTATCCGCTGTTCTTTCATGCATATACCTGCTTCTTTGGCAAAAATCATGGTAAGATTTAAAAACTGCCCGAATACTAAGTCCTCTTGTTCAGGATGTTTTATGAGGTATTTGTATATCCTTGTTCTAAAGTCATACAAGGTTTTCTCTGAAAGGTTCATACTTACTTATGTTCTTATTCCTGCAGCATAGTTTATCAGGTAATTGAAGTTGAAATTTTCGATAAGTTCATCATCAGAGTAGTTTTTAAGGTGTTTTATGTATTCCAAGGAAAGAAGTATGTTAACCGGGAAGTTAGCCCTTCCTGTATCACTGTATAAAACTGAAAAGGGTTTTTCATCGATGTTGCAGAACACGTATTTATAAAATATGGGTGCCCATGATTTTTCAAGTTTAGCCTTTATTCTTGAATCCATGAAGTTAACACTTTCAAATAATGATTGTTGGAGATGGTGTTAATGATAAAATAAAATCATCAGAAATGATATAAAAAATTCCCCACCTGCCACTTAAAAAGAAGCCTTCTGTAGTGTAGAATGGGAAGTATGGAAGAACTACAGAAGGAGAAGATATTAAGAAAATGTTGGGGGTTGCAATGCACACAACAATCTACACTCTTTTCAAACAGGGATACAACAAGAGTCAAATAGCAAGGTTGTTAAACGTGGATAGAAAAACTGTTAGAAAAGTAATCCAAGACATTGAACAGAAAGGAGAAGTTGAGAGAAAATTGAAGAATTCAGTATTGGATGATTACAGAGAATTTATTGAAGCAAAAGTTCACAAAGGACTTTCAGCAAAAAGAATACATCAAGACTTGAAAGCGGAATTTGGTTTTGAAGGAAGCTATTCAAATGTAAGAAGATATGTTCATAATGTTAAACAAAAGATAGCAAATTCAAAGGTGTACATGGTTTTAACAACACTGCCTGCCGAAGAAGCTCAAGTGGATTTTGGATATATAGGCAAGATAAAAATTGATGGTAAATTCAAAAAAGCATGGGTATTTACAATGGTTTTAAGCTATTCAAGATATATGTATGCAGAGATAGTATTCGACCAGACAGTTGAAACATTTATGCAGTGTCATAAGAATGCATTTAAATATTTTGGTGGAGTAGTAGAAGTTGTGAAGATAGACAATTTAAAAGCAGGTGTATTGGATGTTGATTTTTATGAGGCGCAGATACAAAAGGACTATGCAAGTTTTGCAAGCCACTATGGATTTTTACCTCAGCCTTGCAGGGTATATACACCGACTGATAAAGGCAAGGTAGAATCGGCAGTTAAGTATGTTAAGCGAAACTGTTTTGCTGGGGAAGAATTTAAGGATATTGATGAGGCGAGGGAGCATTTAAAAAACTGGCTTGACAACGTTTCGAATGTGAGAGTACATGGCACAACCAAGAAAGTTCCCAAAGAAGTTTTCCTCTCAGAAGAGAAAGAAAAGTTAATAGCTCTTCCTATTGAGGAATACCACATATCAAGAATTTCAATTCACAAAGTAGCTACTAATTGTCATCTCATAGAGACTTGTCAAGAATTTTGTGTTTCCAATTTATAACGTAAATTGTAAAGTTGGGTTATGTTATTGATGCATTTTCTAATACTGGGAACTCCATTTTTCCATTTTGTACGGCGTAAGTTCTCTTTCTGTAAGTAAATATTAATTTCTAAGACACAGGCAGCTGAAAGTATCCACCTGAATTTACTTCTTGCCTTCTCAATCATGCTATTTACACATAAAGCGGTGTTTGTAGAAAGAGCTTTCTTAATTCCTCAGGGTATTTCATATGGACAGAATAAAACTCTGCTTTTTCTGATATTGCAGCAATAAAATCGAGGATATTTTGAAAGGTATCCATTGCAAAGTTCTTTAAATTTCAGTACAGCTCAATCGAAATCGGAGGAAGAAATTCTAAGTTTGTTCTTAACTCTTGTTAAAAGTGGAAAGTTTTATCTTTTGTCATATGTTTTCTGCTATTTCGTTGGAGGTGGACAAAAGCAAGCTAAAGGTCAGCAAGAGGATAAGCAAGTTTGACAGCATCTATAATACCAGGAAAGTCATCGCTTATGACAATTAAAACTTCTTTAAGACCTCTTGTAATTAGATCGTCAAAAACTTTCATCCAATCAGCCTTATTTTCTTTGCCGAAGAAAGTGTAGACGCCGAAAATGTCTTTTTTACCTTTCTTAGTCGATACCGAGGCAGGCATTGCAAGTAGCAAATTTGCTCTTAGAATTATCCTTAACTTCACTTTTGAATAACCATCGATGATAAGAGCAAAAGCACTTGCAGATAAGTTCTCTTTATTTGGAAAACTCAAGCTCATTTTTAAGGTCTTCTTTGATTTTTAGTATTTCGTTTTCGGAATATGGAAGATTCAAAGCTTTCAAAGTTTGAACAAGGGAACTTTCGGAATAACCATTGACAACTAAAGACATAAGAAGGTCGATGTACGAACTATCAACTCTTTTGTAGCGGTCAGGGAGGATAGAAGGTCGGAAATTGGAAGTAACGTGTGCGAGGGACAGAGATTTCAAGACTTGAGGCAGGTGTTGCAAGTTTTACTTCAATAAAAACCATTGCCTTTGTCATTTTCGTTTTTAGCAAGGCTACTTATCTTTCCGATAACATAAAGCAATCGAGCAAGTTTTACTTTTAGTTGTTTTAGAGCTGGGCGGTTAGGATCATCACAGGAAGCAATACATATTTAATACTTGCTTCTTTTGCCATGTTTTTAGCAGTCTCAATAATTTTGTTTTTATTCATTTTAAATAATTCCCTTTGATGATTATTTCAATACTAATTATACAGTGGACACAATTTTATTTTAACTCCCGAATTTATTAGGCAGGAAGGATTTAAAAAGTATGATTACAGGAGCATAAGTGGGATAATAGCACTAAAAGAAAGATTTGGAGCTGAGGCAGTGGACAATGCGTGTAAGAGGGCTTTAAAATTTGGAGGGTTGAGCTACAAGGTTGTCAAGAATATATGCGAAAAAGGGATAAGTATTTGCCTGTATATGAAGATGAGAGTTACATTAATGAGGAAAAAACAGAACTTTACAGGGATATGAGGGAATATGACAAATTGCTTGAGATGGGAGAATTGCAAAGATGAATGATCTTTTGTTGGGGAAGCTAAGGGATTTGAAATTATCTGGGATAATAAAGAGTTTTGATTTGAGGGTAGAGGAAGCTATCAAGAATAATTTTTCGTATCAAGAGTTTTTTGAGATATTGATAAATGATGAAGTGAGTAACAGGAGAATAAACAGTAATCAAAAAAGGACAAGTAAAGCGAGGTTTCCATGGCACAAGACATTAGAGGAATACAATTTCAGTTATCAGCCTTCGATAAATAAGAGGTTTATATACAATTTGGCGACCTGTGAATTTGTCCGCAAGAAAGAGAATGTGGCCTTCATAGGACCGCCAGGGACAGGGAAAACACATCTTGCAATAGCGATAGGACTTAAAGCTGTAGCACTTGGATATAGAGTTTTGTTTACCACAGCAAACGAGATGTTAGAAGAGCTGTATATTTCAAGGGCTGATAATTCGTATCAACAAAAGTTAAAAAACTATGTTAATGTGGACCTGTTGATAATAGACGAACTGGGTTTGCGGAAATTTAATCAAAGCAGTGTAGATGATTTTTATGAGATAATATCGAAGAGGTACGAGAGAGGAGCGATAATAATAACTACAAACAAGGTATTTGAAGAGTGGCCGAGGATATTTTATGATCCAGTTTTAGCGACAGCGATTTTAGATAGATTTGTACATCACTGTCATTTTGTAGTTATCAAAGGTGAAAGTTATAGAATGAAGCAAAGAGAGGGTGCTATAAAAGCTTTAACAGATGATTCCAAGAATGAGTCAAATCAGTTAGATAATGATAATTAAATTTTTTTGAAAACAGGTGGGGAAAAAATATTATCAAAAGTGGGGAAAAGGTATTGACAATAACAATGGTTGTTATTTTCTCTAAACAAGTACAACACCCCATTTGTTGTAATTTTTGCTCCTTTGATTCTAACATAATTCTATAAAAATTTGTACTACATATATTTTTATGTTTATTTATTCAATTCTAATTTTATATTTATACTTCTTCATAAAGAAAAAAGGCTTTTTACACCAGAATCAATCTTAAGTTTACATCCCTCATAGTTCAGATAAAACTTTGGTATATATACCTCCATTTTTTCACCTTCTTTTTGTTTACATCCCTCATAGTTCAGATAAAACCGTCGAGGACATACATCGCTGGCATCTCAATAAAGGTGTTTACATCCCTCTCTCAATGTATCTTTGATTTTCTCAAAATATCTCTCGATTTCTTTAAATTTCGCTATCGAAACAAATAATATCATTCTTGATATTGCTATTATTGCTTTATTCTACCATGCGAAGATTAAACTCAACCTACTTTTTGTATTAATTTAGATATTTTACCATATTACGGCGGGTTTTTACCCACAATAACCATGGCGTTTACCCTCTCATGTCTCTCAGGGTCTTTGCTTATTTGCCCTCAATTCCTTCGTCCCATCTACCATGGCGTGGAAGTCGGTTATGCTCGTATGCAGGGTCTTCGCCCTTATGGGGGATGTACTCCGACCACCCGCTCTCATTTTTCAATCTACCTATAAAAAATCATTTAATTCCTTTTTCCTTCACTTCTTACCCTCAACACATTCTCTATGATTTGAACTCCTACCAAAAGGGGCGCTTTGCTTCTTGACATGACTTTATTCCATTCGCAAAGCTAAGAAACTTTTACCCCTTCAGATGTGAATCACTCAAACTATTGCTCCTACTTTAAACTAAGATTTCTCAAGTTATCTTTTTATTCTTTTACGCTGTTCTTGCTAATGTCTCTCTCTTTATATCGCTCAACATCTTATTACCATCATACCTTATCCCTTTTTTCAAAATCGCATAAAATATCCTTATCAACTTACAGCAAAGCGCTATCAGTGATTGCTTCTTCTTCAATGGATTGTTCTGCCGCGTTGTGTAATACATGTGCAGCTGTTTAAATTCTTCATTCTTTGCTACTATTGTAATCATGGCCCTGAACAAACTACTTCGAAGCCGCCCTCGCCCTCTTTTGCTTATACATGTCTGCCCCTTGTACTTGCCAGAACTATTCTCAATTATATTAAGACCAGCTAATTTCTGGATCTGTCTCGCATCCTCATACCTCCTTATATCTCCAACCTCAGAAATAAACCCAACTGCTGTTTTTACACCAACACCTTTTATTTCAAGCAGCCTATCACCATTCGGCACATCTTTCAAAAGCTCTGCCATCTCACCTTCTATCTCTTCTACCTGCTTCTTTAAAAGCTCATATTCTTCAAGCAAATATTTTATCTCTTGTCTTGCCAGCTTTCTACCTTCTTTTTTACCTATACTCCTTTTAGCAGTCTCTACTAAATCCATCGCCCTCCTGCGACTAATCGCACGTTTATCTACTTTGTCACGCCAGTACTCTATAATCCCTTCTACTTCCTTTTCTATTACATCACTTGGCAATGGCATCTCTTTTAGGGTCAATAGCGCTACCTTGCCTTCCCAATCAGAAAATACCTCTAAAAACTCTGGAAAATAGATATCCAGCCAGTTGATTATTTGATTTTTTAAAACGTTCAGCTGTTTTTGTAGCCTTTCATATATGTTCATCGCTACTCTCATCTCAGCATATATACCCTCGGGTATATTTGGTTCTGTGTATCTTCCATCCTTCACAAGCATCGCTATCGTCTTCGGATCCTTTATATCGCTCTTTGTTTGCGTATTATCATCAAGCTCCTTGCTCCTCTTCACGTGAAAAGGATTCACTAAAACCACTTTTATGCCATTCTCTCTTAAGTACTGCTCAAAGCACAGCCAGTAATGCCCTGTAGGTTCTATCCCAACTATCATGTTGTCTTTGCCATTGGCTTTCATTATCTTATTTGCCCAATCCAAAAATTTTTCCATACCTTCTTTTCTATTCTCAAACTCTATTCTCTTGCCAAGCTCCACTCCTCTAAAATCAAATGCTCTTCCAACATGCCTTTCCTTCGCTATGTCTACTCCTACAACTAAAGTTTTTTCTGTTACTTGTAATATCTTTTCATTTTGTGTATACTTCAAAGAGGGTACCTCCTTTGTTGTGTTTTGTCGTAAGTTGTACAACTTACATTCTGTATTTTACCAGGAGGTACCTTATCTTTTCAAATCTCATTTTTCGTCATTTTCACTCATTTTCGTTCATTACAGGAATGCTCATAGTTCAGATAAAACCTTTACAATGTTTTGAGCACGCTTTGTTTAGTATTAGGTTTACATCCCTCATGTTAATGATAAAATAAAAATGTACTGAAAGTGGAATATAAGAATGTACAAAATTGTACATTGATATGATATCCTTTCTCATAGTGAGGAGGGATATCAAATGAAGAACCTAACAGCACATTTAAACATGATAAGGGCGATGAAAATGAAACCTAACTTTTCAGAACTTGCAAGAATATATGGAGTTGATAGAAGAACCGTGAAGAAATACTATGAAGGCTATGAAGGAAAACCTAAGAATAGAAATAAACCAAGTAAATTGGACAAATACTGCGACGAGATAAAATCAAAGCTTGCTATCAAAGGAGTTACAGTCAAGGGGGTTTATGAATATTTAAAATCAAAAGATAAGAATATAGGAACATACTCAAATTTTAATAAGTATGTTAAGAAAAAAGGATTAAAGCCAGAGAAGAAAGTAAAAGGACATCCAAGATTTGAGACCGCTCCAGGTGAGCAAGCACAAGTTGATTGGAAAGAAAATATAAAGCTTGTATCAAAAAGCGGAGAAGAATTTGTTATTAATGTTCTTGATTTTAAATTAGGTTATTCAAGATACTGTTGCTTTGAGATAAACAGGACAAAAACTCAGGATGAACTAATAGAAACTCTAATTAAAATATTCAAGAGTATAGGGGGAATACCAAGAGAGATTTTATTTGACAATGCAGCAGCAGTTGTTGATATAACAGGTGAAAAAATTAAAGTGAATTCAAGATTTAAAAGCTTTGTAAAAGACTTTGGATTTGAAATAAAACTTTGCAAACCCAGACATTCGTACACAAAAGGAAAAGTTGAAGCAGCAAACAAGTTTATAGATTGGATACTGCCATATCAGGGTGAATTTGAAACAGAAGAGGATTTAGTAAGGATAATAAAAGAGATAAACGCAAAGGTCAATATGCAACCAAATCAAACAACTCAAGTCCCACCTGCTCTTCTGTTTCAAAAAGAAAAAGAGTATTTACTACCCTTGCCAGATAAAAAGTTAATAGAGAGTTACTTGGATTGCTACAAATCAGTAAAAGTCCAAAAAGACTCTCTGATTTACTACAAGGGAAGTAAATACTCTGTTCCACCCGATTACATAGGAAAGACAGTTAGAGTAAAGGAGGTGGAAAACAAAATTTATATATATTATAACACAAACCTGTTAAGGATACATATTATTGATGAAAAAAGTATCAATTATCACGATGAAGACTACAAACAGCTAATGCTAAGAAGAGTTGGTCAAAAAGAAGAACTTGACAAGATATGCGAGGAGAACCTCAAGAAATTTGATAATCTGCTTAAGACTTAAAGAAAGGAGAAAATCTGAAAATGAGCAATTATATGTGAAATTACTTAACAACTTAGAAGAGTTAGGACTTCACAACATAAAGAATAATCTTGACAAATACTTAGATTTAGTAGCAAGCGGAGAAAAGAGTATGACAGATGCATTGTATGAACTTAGTAACTTAGAGATAAAAGCCAAAGAAGAAAGGGCAATATTAGGATGTGTGAAGGTAGCAAATTTTCCATTTATAAAAGGCATAGAAGATTTTGATTTTTCATTTCAGCCAAGTATAAATAAGCAACAAATAATGGATTTAATGAGCTTAAGATTTTTAGAAGGAAATGAAAATATATTGTTTGTAGGGACACCAGGAGTAGGGAAAACGCATTTAGCCACAGCAATAGGGATAGAATGTGCAAAACGGAGGTATTCAACGTATTTCATACATTTTCAAAAATTAATAGCCCAGCTAAAAAAGGCACTGTTAGAAAACAGATTAGAATACAGGCTTAAGCATTTTTCAAAATATAGAGTTTTAATAATAGACGAGATAGGTTATTTGCCCAAAGAACAATGATGGAGCAAATTTATTTTTTCAACTTATATCGAGCAGATATGAGAAGAGTAGCACAATAATAACAACCAATGTTGTATTTTCAGAGTGGGGAGAAATATTTGGCGGAGCAACGATAGCAAATGCAATTTTAGATAGGCTACTCCATCATTCTTACGTGGTTTTTATAAAAGGACCTTCATACAGATTGCAGTCAAAAACAGCATATTTTAGCAATACAAACCAGCAAAGCTAAGTTTATTTTTTGTACATTTTTATTTTCGATTTTTTGTTCATTTTGATATTGACATTTACACCTCATAGTTCAGATAAAACCTTGATAAGCTTTACATCTTCTTGTTTCCAAAACATAGTTTACATCCCTCATAGTTCAGATAAAACATTTTCTTTTTTCTCCCTTCTGTTAAACTTGCAACTTGTTTACATCCCTCATAGTTCAGATAAAACTAGTTACAGAATGTTTGATTTGGGGTTGGCAAATGCGTTTACATCCCTCATAGTTCAGATAAAACCAACAAGAAAGCTTTAATTATTAGCTTTTCTCCCGCGTTTACATCCCTCATAGTTCAGATAAAACAAGTGCTTCCTCGCACTGTGCTGCTTTTACCTCATAGTTTACATCCCTCATAGTTCAGATAAAAGCCTGTTGAAAAAATGTTTGTACAACCTTTCAAATTCGTTTACATCCCTCATAGTTCAGATAAAACTATGGTCCGGGGTTTCTTTTTTGAAGTAAACCATCGTTTACATCCCTCATAGTTCAGATAAAACTGGATATTGTACTGTTGTTTTTAATTGCACTCCGCTGTTTACATCCCTCATAGTTCAGATAAAACTCCATCATATGTTCTATTAGTGTTTGATTTGTTTACGTTTACATCCCTCATAGTTCAGATAAAACAAGTGCTTCCTCGCACTGTGCTGCTTTTACCTCATAGTTTACATCCCTCATAGTTCAGATAAAACTAAAAATTGGGATTTAATCCAAGAAGCTTTAAAAAAGTTTGCATCCCTCATAGTTCAGATAAAACCCACTTCCCAAATAAAAACAGCACCCCAGCTCAACGCGTTTACATCCCTCATAGTTCAGATAAAACGACGGCGTATGGGGCTGTGCAATTATTAAGAGCATACCGTTTACATCCCTCATAGTTCAGATAAAACACCACAATGCATAACTGCTATGGTTCAGAATATAGAGTTTACATCCCTCATAGTTCAGATAAAACGGGCTGTCCAGCTACCGACAGCCCCACAACCAATCAAAGTTTACATCCCTCATAGTTCAGATAAAACCTAAATAATCCCATGCTTTAACCCCTGCACTGGTCAACGTTTACATCCCTCATAGTTCAGATAAAACAAAGTATCAATCATCTAAACCACCCAAAACAACAAAGTTTACATCCCTCATAGTTCAGATAAAACCAGATGTGAGAGCCAAAACAGCGTTTAAACCTTCAAGTTTACATCCCTCATAGTTCAGATAAAACATAACTCTTCAGTTTCGAGTCCTGCCGAACTTGCAATGTTTACATCCCTCATAGTTCAGATAAAACAGTTGTGCCCTAAACAGTGAGCACCCACAGTATCTATGTTTACATCCCTCATAGTTCAGATAAAACCCATATCCAGACTTAAACAACGCGGCAAAGATAAATGTGTTTACATCCCTCTCTCAATGTATCTTTGATTTTCTCAAAATATCTCTCGATTTCTTTAAATTTCGCTATCGAAACAAATAATATCATTCTTGATATTGCTATTATTGCTTTATTCTACCATGCGAAGATTAAACTCAACCTACTTTTTGTATTAATTTAGATATTTTACCATATTACGGCGGGTTTTTACCCACAATAACCATGGCGTTTACCCTCTCATGTCTCTCAGGGTCTTTGCTTATTTGCCCTCAATTCCTTCGTCCCATCTACCATGGCGTGGAAGTCGGTTATGCTCGTATGCAGGGTCTTCGCCCTTATGGGGGATGTACTCCGACCACCCGCTCTCATTTTTCAATCTACCTATAAAAAATCATTTAATTCCTTTTTCCTTCACTTCTTACCCTCAACACATTCTCTATGATTTGAACTCCTACCAAAAGGGGCGCTTTGCTTCTTGACATGACTTTATTCCATTCGCAAAGCTAAGAAACTTTTACCCCTTCAGATGTGAATCACTCAAACTATTGCTCCTACTTTAAACTAAGATTTCTCAAGTTATCTTTTTATTCTTTTACGCTGTTCTTGCTAATGTCTCTCTCTTTATATCGCTCAACATCTTATTACCATCATACCTTATCCCTTTTTTCAAAATCGCATAAAATATCCTTATCAACTTACAGCAAAGCGCTATCAGTGATTGCTTCTTCTTCAATGGATTGTTCTGCCGCGTTGTGTAATACATGTGCAGCTGTTTAAATTCTTCATTCTTTGCTACTATTGTAATCATGGCCCTGAACAAACTACTTCGAAGCCGCCCTCGCCCTCTTTTGCTTATACATGTCTGCCCCTTGTACTTGCCAGAACTATTCTCAATTATATTAAGACCAGCTAATTTCTGGATCTGTCTCGCATCCTCATACCTCCTTATATCTCCAACCTCAGAAATAAACCCAACTGCTGTTTTTACACCAACACCTTTTATTTCAAGCAGCCTATCACCATTCGGCACATCTTTCAAAAGCTCTGCCATCTCACCTTCTATCTCTTCTACCTGCTTCTTTAAAAGCTCATATTCTTCAAGCAAATATTTTATCTCTTGTCTTGCCAGCTTTCTACCTTCTTTTTTACCTATACTCCTTTTAGCAGTCTCTACTAAATCCATCGCCCTCCTGCGACTAATCGCACGTTTATCTACTTTGTCACGCCAGTACTCTATAATCCCTTCTACTTCCTTTTCTATTACATCACTTGGCAATGGCATCTCTTTTAGGGTCAATAGCGCTACCTTGCCTTCCCAATCAGAAAATACCTCTAAAAACTCTGGAAAATAGATATCCAGCCAGTTGATTATTTGATTTTTTAAAACGTTCAGCTGTTTTTGTAGCCTTTCATATATGTTCATCGCTACTCTCATCTCAGCATATATACCCTCGGGTATATTTGGTTCTGTGTATCTTCCATCCTTCACAAGCATCGCTATCGTCTTCGGATCCTTTATATCGCTCTTTGTTTGCGTATTATCATCAAGCTCCTTGCTCCTCTTCACGTGAAAAGGATTCACTAAAACCACTTTTATGCCATTCTCTCTTAAGTACTGCTCAAAGCACAGCCAGTAATGCCCTGTAGGTTCTATCCCAACTATCATGTTGTCTTTGCCATTGGCTTTCATTATCTTATTTGCCCAATCCAAAAATTTTTCCATACCTTCTTTTCTATTCTCAAACTCTATTCTCTTGCCAAGCTCCACTCCTCTAAAATCAAATGCTCTTCCAACATGCCTTTCCTTCGCTATGTCTACTCCTACAACTAAAGTTTTTTCTGTTACTTGTAATATCTTTTCATTTTGTGTATACTTCAAAGAGGGTACCTCCTTTGTTGTGTTTTGTCGTAAGTTGTACAACTTACATTCTGTATTTTACCAGGAGGTACCTTATCTTTTCAAATCTCATTTTTCGTCATTTTCACTCATTTTCGTTCATTACAGGAATGCTCATAGTTCAGATAAAACAGTTAGCTCGTCCCACGTTTTGTCTGTAAAGTCTGAAGTTTACATCCCTCATAGTTCAGATAAAACCACCTTTACGAATTCCTTTACCTCATCAATACTTATGTTTACATCCCTCATAGTTCAGATAAAACTTTGAGTATATTGCCTCTTTCATTAGCACTCAATTCGTTTACATCCCTCATAGTTCAGATAAAACGCATGGATGCAATCACCTACAAAGCCTGTTGACGACAGTTTACATCCCTCATAGTTCAGATAAAACACTAATAGCAGGTACGCCAGCAGTACCAGTACCGCCAGGTTTACATCCCTCATAGTTCAGATAAAACGAGATAATAGAGAATGATAGCATATTGCAAAGGTTGCGTTTACATCCCTCATAGTTCAGATAAAACATGTATATGGTAAGATAGGCAACATAATATCGGATATGTTTACATCCCTCATAGTTCAGATAAAACAGGTGATTATGTTGGCTTCAATTTTTAAAAGAAATGAGTTTACATCCCTCATAGTTCAGATAAAACTGAAAGACAAGTTAATTTTAGACAATGACATACAGTTGTTTACATCCCTCATAGTTCAGATAAAACACAGCAGGATACCTAAATTGTCTTTCTCATCAATTGCGTTTACATCCCTCATAGTTCAGATAAAACGTCAACTGGAGGATACAAAACCATTTCTTTCGCAACGTTTACATCCCTCATAGTTCAGATAAAACGTGGTTACCTGTAAAGTTACATGCACGTGTTACATATGTTTACATCCCTCATAGTTCAGATAAAACTGATAATGGAGAAATAATATTGAAAATACCACCGAGGTTTACATCCCTCATAGTTCAGATAAAACGTGCCCTGAAATTCGAAAAGATAAAGAAAATCGTTGTCGTTTACATCCCTCATAGTTCAGATAAAACTATTGACTCTATCAACTAAGCCTGACACTTCTGCAAGTTTACATCCCTCATAGTTCAGATAAAACCGTTAAAATCTTTTGTTAAAACAGTCGGTAAAAAATTGTTTACATCCCTCATAGTTCAGATAAAACTAGCTTATAAAGCAATTCACAATCCAAAGGAGGATGAAGTTTACATCCCTCATAGTTCAGATAAAACTCGACAATAATACACTTGATGAAATAATCTACAGCTTGTTTACATCCCTCATAGTTCAGATAAAACTTACTTTGATAGTATAAGTATAGCTGCTTTGCAAGAGTTTACATCCCTCATAGTTCAGATAAAACTTATGATATAATCATTTCAGCGCAATCTGATAGAATGTGTTTACATCCCTCATAGTTCAGATAAAACCCTCTTCCTGCTTCTTCTTCCCACAGCTGCATAGAACGTTTACATCCCTCATAGTTCAGATAAAACAGCGGATTCAACAAATTACATTTTAAAGTGCCTACTGTTTACATCCCTCATAGTTCAGATAAAACCAGCTTGAAGCACCTCAATTGTATATCTCATCTGCTGGTTTACATCCCTCATAGTTCAGATAAAACGGAATACTTTTCGCAGGAACATAATCAACCCCGCTCAGTTTACATCCCTCATAGTTCAGATAAAACTCGCATACTTTATTTATATTAAACTCTTTTAATAAAAGTTTACATCCCTCATAGTTCAGATAAAACTTTTAATTACACACAACTATCAATTGTGTGTGGTCGCGTTTACATCCCTCATAGTTCAGATAAAACAAATTCAAACATTTAATTATCCCCACCTTTCAGGAGTGTGTTTACATCCCTCATAGTTCAGATAAAACTAAAAGTAGCCTTCCCACTGGGGATTGAGCCTGTTAAGTTTACATCCCTCATAGTTCAGATAAAACACTTTGTTTGTTTCTTCTATTGCTTTTCTTAGCTCATAGTTTACATCCCTCATAGTTCAGATAAAACTTTGCTGTTAAGAAAGGCGTTCAGCTTGTGAGGAACATGTTTACATCCCTCATAGTTCAGATAAAACTTTCTATAGTAACAAAAAAATCTGTGAGTACAGGAGGTTTACATCCCTCATAGTTCAGATAAAACCGTAGAAAAAGAAGAATATCTTGAAACAAGTAATCACGTTTACATCCCTCATAGTTCAGATAAAACGCTATTTGTCTATATAATCAGTTTAAAAGTGCCCCTGAGTTTACATCCCTCATAGTTCAGATAAAACCTTCGTTTTTATTAAGTAATACATTTAAACCTCGATTGTTTACATCCCTCATAGTTCAGATAAAACCTAATTGTTTTAACTTTTTCATTGTTTCGCAAATCTGGTTTACATCCCTCATAGTTCAGATAAAACTTAAGAAGAGAGTTCAAGACATTGTAAATGCTGTTGAACGTTTACATCCCTCATAGTTCAGATAAAACTCTGTAAATTACAGGTGTAAGAGTAATATAGTTGATAGTTTACATCCCTCATAGTTCAGATAAAACTTTCGCAGATAGAGTTCAGGGTAATGGTATCTTTAGCGTTTACATCCCTCATAGTTCAGATAAAACCTCGGGGATAAATACAAAAACCCAACACCTACAGTCGTTTACATCCCTCATAGTTCAGATAAAACAAGTTAAGGTTTGGAAGATAGACCAAGCTTCAGTTAAGTTTACATCCCTCATAGTTCAGATAAAACAAAAACAGCACCTAATAATAACACTTTCCGCACGATGTTTACATCCCTCATAGTTCAGATAAAACTTAGATGGGTATTGCGTCTTGCAAAGTACATTGAGTAAGTTTACATCCCTCATAGTTCAGATAAAACTTGGTGCAGATTAGCGTAGATAGGGGTTTTTATGGAAGTTTACATCCCTCATAGTTCAGATAAAACGAGTAAAGGGGGGAGTTGAGTGATAGAGTTGTATACGTTTACATCCCTCATAGTTCAGATAAAACGAAAGCCTCCAGCGAAAAATAAGAAAACCGCAACCGGGTTTACATCCCTCATAGTTCAGATAAAACTGATGATTTTGAGCAGATAACATATCAAAAACATAAGCGTTTACATCCCTCATAGTTCAGATAAAACCTATCCTGAATAACTGAGTTAAAAAATGATATTCAACGTTTACATCCCTCATAGTTCAGATAAAACCTTTGCTATCCAACTTAAAAGTTATCTCAGTTCCTGTGTTTACATCCCTCATAGTTCAGATAAAACGAGTGAAGGTAGCAAGGAAGGCAAAAGAGATGCTAATAGTTTACATCCCTCATAGTTCAGATAAAACGAGGAGCTGCCAAAGAAGTTGTATATCGTATCGGATAGTTTACATCCCTCATAGTTCAGATAAAACGTTTTAGTTAAAGGATAAAAGAGTTTTTGCTAGAACGTTTACATCCCTCATAGTTCAGATAAAACTATTTGATAAGGTATACAGTTAGAAGAGTCAAGAGGGTTTACATCCCTCATAGTTCAGATAAAACTGAGGTCTATAATGCACAGAAGTTAGCTTTATTAAAGTTTACATCCCTCATAGTTCAGATAAAACGATGATTTTGAGCAGATAACATATCAAAAACATAAGCGTTTACATCCCTCATAGTTCAGATAAAACACCTTTCGCTGTTTAATACCTCTAACATGTAATCTACGTTTACATCCCTCATAGTTCAGATAAAACGTGCGGTGATTAGTTTTGATAGTTAAAAGTTTTTTGAGTTTACATCCCTCATAGTTCAGATAAAACGGCATAAAGCAGCTTTTGGTGTAGAGGTTAAAGAAGGTTTACATCCCTCATAGTTCAGATAAAACAAGTTGGTGCGGATAATAAAAAAGGAACAATTTCTTCGTTTACATCCCTCATAGTTCAGATAAAACAAATTATTCATGCTCCTCATCCTTTCCCGCAATAACTGTTTACATCCCTCATAGTTCAGATAAAACATGATTGAGATTATATTATTTGGTGTATTATTAGCGTTTACATCCCTCATAGTTCAGATAAAACTGGGGAAAGGTGATGACGCTTCTGTATTTTTTAAATCGTTTACATCCCTCATAGTTCAGATAAAACTGTTAACGATGTACATCATATAATACCTGTATATTTGTTTACATCCCTCATAGTTCAGATAAAACATGTAGATGAGTATTTTAGAGACGATAAAATAATATGTTTACATCCCTCATAGTTCAGATAAAACCAACTATGAGTTTAAATATGCTCCAGTATTTTTAAAGTTTACATCCCTCATAGTTCAGATAAAACGTAAGAGAGATGATACTAAACAGGATGAATATGAGTGGTTTACATCCCTCATAGTTCAGATAAAACTGATGAGATTGATATGTTTAAAGAGTAGATATATCTAGTTTACATCCCTCATAGTTCAGATAAAACTGAAAAGGAGGCAGCCAATGAATTTTTGAATAAAGAATGTTTACATCCCTCATAGTTCAGATAAAACAAGATGACGCACATGAGTTTGTTAGCAGGCATGTAAAGTTTACATCCCTCATAGTTCAGATAAAACCTTTTAGACGTGTTAAAAGTTTTGAGGATTTACAGCCGTTTACATCCCTCATAGTTCAGATAAAACCTTGAGGAATATAACCATTTGCTCTGATATTTACAGTTTACATCCCTCATAGTTCAGATAAAACTGTTGATACTTATAATTTTGGATTATTTTTTAATAAGTTTACATCCCTCATAGTTCAGATAAAACGGGCAGGATTTAGATGTATTTAAGACATATTTAAGACCGTTTACATCCCTCATAGTTCAGATAAAACTTTAGAAGGGCTTTTATGTATTTTGAATATTCTAAAGTTTACATCCCTCATAGTTCAGATAAAACATCCTATAGCAGGGTTATATGATGTATTTTTAATTGAGTTTACATCCCTCATAGTTCAGATAAAACAATTGATAGCTTTACAGAATGAAAGAGGTGTTAAGAGGTTTACATCCCTCATAGTTCAGATAAAACGAAGACCTGACAGGATTTAAAAATGAATTAATGTTGGTTTACATCCCTCATAGTTCAGATAAAACGGTAAGTTGATTACTGTACCATCTGCTGATGGTAAGTTTACATCCCTCATAGTTCAGATAAAACATCGAATATTGATAATGAATCTAAATCGAAACTTATTCGTTTACATCCCTCATAGTTCAGATAAAACATTTGATACACCCTGAATTTACATTAGGAAAAACAAACGTTTACATCCCTCATAGTTCAGATAAAACGAAAAATGAGTTAGATGAGATTTTAAAACGAGTTAGAGTTTACATCCCTCATAGTTCAGATAAAACTGTTTTTCAATTTCTTGAGCCCAATTATACAAAAGTGGTTTACATCCCTCATAGTTCAGATAAAACTGAATGTTATTAAGGATATGAAGAAGAATTATAAATTGTTTACATCCCTCATAGTTCAGATAAAACAAATTATTCATGCTCCTCATCCTTTCCCGCAATAACTGTTTACATCCCTCATAGTTCAGATAAAACGTTTTCCTCTGAAAAATAATAATTGAAATCCTCATCACGTTTACATCCCTCATAGTTCAGATAAAACGAATTATAACGAGACAAAAGTTTTTATGGTTTATACAAGTTTACATCCCTCATAGTTCAGATAAAACACGAGAGCTAAAGAAAATGCTTATATAATTTATAACGAGAGTTTACATCCCTCATAGTTCAGATAAAACGAAATCACTGGAGACCTGTTGATGGATTCTTCAAAAAGTTTACATCCCTCATAGTTCAGATAAAACAATATTACACGAAAGATATGTTAGCACTTAACGCAAAGTTTACATCCCTCATAGTTCAGATAAAACATTTCAGCTTTTAATTCTATAATCTCCTTTTCCTTATGTTTACATCCCTCATAGTTCAGATAAAACGCTTTATAGGGGGGTTTATAAAGAGAGTTGGTTATAGTTTACATCCCTCATAGTTCAGATAAAACTCACTTATAACAGTGTGAAGTAACACAGTTATAAATAAGTTTACATCCCTCATAGTTCAGATAAAACCGTAAAAGGCGTAGAGACTGGTAGAGTAGTTGTATTGTTTACATCCCTCATAGTTCAGATAAAACGATTTTTAGCTCTAATTCTAACATAATATTCTTGCGTGTTTACATCCCTCATAGTTCAGATAAAACAACCTGTTTCATTTGCTGTTTATAAAACCATTCCGTGTTTACATCCCTCATAGTTCAGATAAAACTACCCGACAAGGTAATCTTTACCGTTCCATAAGCGTTGTTTACATCCCTCATAGTTCAGATAAAACATATGTAAAGGCGTTTTATAGTAAGGGAATAATTAAGTTTACATCCCTCATAGTTCAGATAAAACGCATATAGTGCTTCTGTCGAACTTACATAGGATATAAAGTTTACATCCCTCATAGTTCAGATAAAACGTAATGCAGGTAGTCAGTATATATTATAATTTAAGCGTTTACATCCCTCATAGTTCAGATAAAACCAGACTTGAGAAGTTTGTGAATGTAGCCGAGCAATCGTTTACATCCCTCATAGTTCAGATAAAACGCTGGACAAAAGAGATTGAGAGCTCTAATGAATATAAGTTTACATCCCTCATAGTTCAGATAAAACGTGGTTTTAGCGGTATTTATATTGATAACGACTGGAAGTTTACATCCCTCATAGTTCAGATAAAACAAATTGGTGGAAGAGCGTATCCTAAAGACAATATTTAGTTTACATCCCTCATAGTTCAGATAAAACAAATTATGTGAGGAGAGGATTAAATTGAAGTGCAGTGTTTACATCCCTCATAGTTCAGATAAAACAAGGACTGGAATTTTAAGAAATGTTGCTTTAGTGTTATGTTTACATCCCTCATAGTTCAGATAAAACAGAATGGGAGAGTTATAAATGATGTGCTTCATCTTGGTTTACATCCCTCATAGTTCAGATAAAACAATATCCATACCTCGAAGATTTTAACTTGTTCAAATCGTTTACATCCCTCATAGTTCAGATAAAACCTTGTAAAATAACTTTCCATAAATGGCTCAGCTACCATGTTTACATCCCTCTCTCAATGTATCTTTGATTTTCTCAAAATATCTCTCGATTTCTTTAAATTTCGCTATCGAAACAAATAATATCATTCTTGATATTGCTATTATTGCTTTATTCTACCATGCGAAGATTAAACTCAACCTACTTTTTGTATTAATTTAGATATTTTACCATATTACGGCGGGTTTTTACCCACAATAACCATGGCGTTTACCCTCTCATGTCTCTCAGGGTCTTTGCTTATTTGCCCTCAATTCCTTCGTCCCATCTACCATGGCGTGGAAGTCGGTTATGCTCGTATGCAGGGTCTTCGCCCTTATGGGGGATGTACTCCGACCACCCGCTCTCATTTTTCAATCTACCTATAAAAAATCATTTAATTCCTTTTTCCTTCACTTCTTACCCTCAACACATTCTCTATGATTTGAACTCCTACCAAAAGGGGCGCTTTGCTTCTTGACATGACTTTATTCCATTCGCAAAGCTAAGAAACTTTTACCCCTTCAGATGTGAATCACTCAAACTATTGCTCCTACTTTAAACTAAGATTTCTCAAGTTATCTTTTTATTCTTTTACGCTGTTCTTGCTAATGTCTCTCTCTTTATATCGCTCAACATCTTATTACCATCATACCTTATCCCTTTTTTCAAAATCGCATAAAATATCCTTATCAACTTACAGCAAAGCGCTATCAGTGATTGCTTCTTCTTCAATGGATTGTTCTGCCGCGTTGTGTAATACATGTGCAGCTGTTTAAATTCTTCATTCTTTGCTACTATTGTAATCATGGCCCTGAACAAACTACTTCGAAGCCGCCCTCGCCCTCTTTTGCTTATACATGTCTGCCCCTTGTACTTGCCAGAACTATTCTCAATTATATTAAGACCAGCTAATTTCTGGATCTGTCTCGCATCCTCATACCTCCTTATATCTCCAACCTCAGAAATAAACCCAACTGCTGTTTTTACACCAACACCTTTTATTTCAAGCAGCCTATCACCATTCGGCACATCTTTCAAAAGCTCTGCCATCTCACCTTCTATCTCTTCTACCTGCTTCTTTAAAAGCTCATATTCTTCAAGCAAATATTTTATCTCTTGTCTTGCCAGCTTTCTACCTTCTTTTTTACCTATACTCCTTTTAGCAGTCTCTACTAAATCCATCGCCCTCCTGCGACTAATCGCACGTTTATCTACTTTGTCACGCCAGTACTCTATAATCCCTTCTACTTCCTTTTCTATTACATCACTTGGCAATGGCATCTCTTTTAGGGTCAATAGCGCTACCTTGCCTTCCCAATCAGAAAATACCTCTAAAAACTCTGGAAAATAGATATCCAGCCAGTTGATTATTTGATTTTTTAAAACGTTCAGCTGTTTTTGTAGCCTTTCATATATGTTCATCGCTACTCTCATCTCAGCATATATACCCTCGGGTATATTTGGTTCTGTGTATCTTCCATCCTTCACAAGCATCGCTATCGTCTTCGGATCCTTTATATCGCTCTTTGTTTGCGTATTATCATCAAGCTCCTTGCTCCTCTTCACGTGAAAAGGATTCACTAAAACCACTTTTATGCCATTCTCTCTTAAGTACTGCTCAAAGCACAGCCAGTAATGCCCTGTAGGTTCTATCCCAACTATCATGTTGTCTTTGCCATTGGCTTTCATTATCTTATTTGCCCAATCCAAAAATTTTTCCATACCTTCTTTTCTATTCTCAAACTCTATTCTCTTGCCAAGCTCCACTCCTCTAAAATCAAATGCTCTTCCAACATGCCTTTCCTTCGCTATGTCTACTCCTACAACTAAAGTTTTTTCTGTTACTTGTAATATCTTTTCATTTTGTGTATACTTCAAAGAGGGTACCTCCTTTGTTGTGTTTTGTCGTAAGTTGTACAACTTACATTCTGTATTTTACCAGGAGGTACCTTATCTTTTCAAATCTCATTTTTCGTCATTTTCACTCATTTTCGTTCATTACAGGAATGCTCATAGTTCAGATAAAACCACCCCAAACCCTTGACATGGGCCACAAACACAAATACAAGTTTACATCCCTCATAGTTCAGATAAAACCAATTTGAATACATAGCTTGTGTTGAACCTCAAGAGCGGTTTACATCCCTCATAGTTCAGATAAAACTATTTTGTAATTTTACGTAAATTTTTAAAGTTTTCTGGTTTACATCCCTCATAGTTCAGATAAAACTGCTCTCAGTAACGGAATATTTGCAGCCTTGTTTGTAGTTTACATCCCTCATAGTTCAGATAAAACCGGATACAAGCAGTTTGTGGCAAGCTGTTTTACAAGAGTTTACATCCCTCATAGTTCAGATAAAACGCAGACCAAGAGGATGATTGGACAGACCCAAAGACGGTTTACATCCCTCATAGTTCAGATAAAACAAAGAAATTGATTCATGGTGGCAATCCAGTTCTTAGAGTTTACATCCCTCATAGTTCAGATAAAACTGCCATCTATTCTCTGTCTTAAGTTCTTGCCCTTGACGTTTACATCCCTCATAGTTCAGATAAAACACATCATGATAACGCTTAACAATCAAATCACAAAATCGGTTTACATCCCTCATAGTTCAGATAAAACTGGATTGATTAACAAGTCTCGTATCTGGCTTTTGCTGTTTACATCCCTCATAGTTCAGATAAAACAACTGGAATGGCAGTGAAAGTAAAAGATAAAGCAACGTTTACATCCCTCATAGTTCAGATAAAACACTGGGGTAGAGAAGTGCTGCATTGTAAGCTTTAATTGTTTACATCCCTCATAGTTCAGATAAAACGGGAGTGAAAGCAATGCGACTATGTATTGACTGTCGCGTTTACATCCCTCATAGTTCAGATAAAACAGAGATAAAAAAACTTTTGCAAAAAGTGAAGTATATGTTTACATCCCTCATAGTTCAGATAAAACGAGAAGTATAAAGAGGACATTAAATCAATTTATCAACAGTTTACATCCCTCATAGTTCAGATAAAACTTAGCGAGAAGCTTTCTTTTTACTCTCTTTTTGGAAGTTTACATCCCTCATAGTTCAGATAAAACCATAAAACTGAAGCCAAAGAAATTATCAACCAAGCATGTTTACATCCCTCATAGTTCAGATAAAACAAAATTGCTATTCCACTTCTGCAAGCTTGAATGTTCGCGTTTACATCCCTCATAGTTCAGATAAAACGGGAAAAATGTTCGTAGAAAAAATTTGTTCTGCAGTTGTTTACATCCCTCATAGTTCAGATAAAACTTCACCTGCAAGCATTAACTTCTTAACAAGCTCTTCGTTTACATCCCTCATAGTTCAGATAAAACAAAAATGAGTTAGATGAAATTTTAAAACGAGTTAGAGTTTACATCCCTCATAGTTCAGATAAAACGTGGGATTACACCATGTAATTTGAATGCGTGTATATAGTTTACATCCCTCATAGTTCAGATAAAACTTTATGTCCTAAACTTAAAGACAAGAATGATTTGTATGTTTACATCCCTCATAGTTCAGATAAAACTCTGGATATAGCTGAGAGTGAGGAGCGGAAGTTTATAGTTTACATCCCTCATAGTTCAGATAAAACAAATTGACGATAAGCAAGCTGAAAACTTTATAAGAGTGTTTACATCCCTCATAGTTCAGATAAAACGAAAGGACTGAAGTGCATGAGTAATGAAGTTAAGAGTGTTTACATCCCTCATAGTTCAGATAAAACAAAGGCAAAAGGGAGTTTTGGGTTAAGCTTTTAGAAGGTTTACATCCCTCATAGTTCAGATAAAACATGAGCGAAAAAGAGATATCTACCTTAAATGCATTAGTTTACATCCCTCATAGTTCAGATAAAACCTAAGACAGTCATCACATACAAACACTCTGCCTAAAGTTTACATCCCTCATAGTTCAGATAAAACCAAGCTCATCCCCATCCACCTCAATTACAAATCCTATGTTTACATCCCTCATAGTTCAGATAAAACTAAAGAGGTATCAAAAATACAATCCTGCTATTGTTACGTTTACATCCCTCATAGTTCAGATAAAACTTAGGGCTGATGTAGAGGGTTATTTAAATAAGATTTTGTTTACATCCCTCATAGTTCAGATAAAACTAGGTATTGATGAGAGCTATAAAGAAGACAATGATACGTTTACATCCCTCATAGTTCAGATAAAACACAGAAAAAATATTTAACGATTACATTGTAGATATCGAGTTTACATCCCTCATAGTTCAGATAAAACCTTTACAGATGAAAACGAAAAGATTCTCGATTTGTTTGCGTTTACATCCCTCATAGTTCAGATAAAACTTACAGAGATGTTTTTGAAGACATGAATTATCCTCATGTTTACATCCCTCATAGTTCAGATAAAACCGGTATAGAACCGTCCGAATCGGCTCATGCACATGCACGTTTACATCCCTCATAGTTCAGATAAAACCATTTTTGTCCTGACACAGCAATTGTCAAAACAAATGGGTTTACATCCCTCATAGTTCAGATAAAACTGGCTCAGATTGCGCAAGAAATTAAAAATCTTATTTCGGTTTACATCCCTCATAGTTCAGATAAAACCCTCTTCCATCTCTTTAACCCAGTACTGCGAATTCCAGTTTACATCCCTCATAGTTCAGATAAAACCAATCTGCTGTGTTGCAAAATTGATAATTCCTTCAGTTTACATCCCTCATAGTTCAGATAAAACCATTCTTTGCGTCAGCAACAATAATTCTCGTATTACCGTTTACATCCCTCATAGTTCAGATAAAACTAGACAGCATTGAGATAATTAACACATTATCGTTTTCGTTTACATCCCTCATAGTTCAGATAAAACATATATCGGTTAAAGCTATTTTAAATTTTGTAGATGGGTTTACATCCCTCATAGTTCAGATAAAACTGTCGTTGAATTTAGTTAAACTTGATAATAAAGAAGAGTTTACATCCCTCATAGTTCAGATAAAACCCATTAATAATAAATATCCCTTTTCCCATCTTACATCTATATTATACCCTATCAGCAAATTTTCCACAATAAGAATAAATTGCAGCGAGGGGATAGTTGGGTTTTTGTAATAAAATAGCAAAGAGTCTTGAGAAGCTTGGAGGAAAAGAAGATAGAAACTTTAAAATAGTTATAAGGCTCGCTGCAAAATGGATTATTATGGAATACGAGTTCATTAATAGATTTAGTCTGAAATTTTTAAATTATAATAGAATCATAATTCTTCTCTTGGCCTAAAATCTTTTTATTGCACACAAGTTTATATTCCATTTCATAAAAATACACTGAATCTTCATCCTTTTCTATAACCGATAAAAGTTCACGTTTACACTTTTCAAGCTTGCCCAGCGTAATTTCACCTTCAAACACTGAGTTTTGAACCCATGTGAAGTACTTTTTCAAAATCTTTCTCACCTTGTTAACTCTTTTTTCATTGATATCATATGTGACTATGACAAATATCTTTTTTCACTCCCTTGAATTTATCTACCACCATGCCTTAAGTGGCGAGTAAACCTGATCACCTATAAAATGCTTTATCAACTTATAGCATTCAAGTCTTATAAAACCCTTGTAAGAAACATTTCTATTAAGCTGTCTGTGTCGCACTGTGGTTTCAAGCTTGGTTTGAAGCTCTTTTATAAATATCTTTCTTCCATCTTGATTAAGATAACAATAATTCAAATCTTCATCAAAATGTTCAAGAGTAATTTGATGGTTATTTAGAAGTTTGAATATTACAGTGTCAACAATCAGTGGTTTAAAAATTTCTGAAATATCAAGACTTAGAGAAAATCGCTTTTCACTTGGTTCATGCAAAAAACTAATTGTTGGATCAAGCTGGGTTTGATAAATCTGAGAAAGTGTATGACTATAAATCAGACTATTCCCGAACGAAATCAAAGCATTAATAGGATTTGTAGGTGGTCTTTTTTCTCTTTTTTCAATTGCAAAATCATCTGGTAAAAACTGATTGAAAGATTGATAGTATATATTGCGAATTCTCCCCTCAAGGCCCATCAGCTCTGTAACGCTCGATATAGCAAATCTTCCCTTTTCCCACTCATCTTCAATTGCAGTCAAAAAGGCTTCAGCTTCTTTTCTTTCTCTTAAGTTTCGCATCATGTGATGCACAGCTGATTCAACAAAACAATATGCCAAAAACAATCTTTTTTCTCTCTCTAGATAATGCAGAGCCTGTCTTACTACTACTTCTCCAGATACATTTTTCTTGCGAGGCAAAAAACTTCCAGAGTAAAATCCGTAATAATTGTAAAAGTGAAGAATAATTCCATATTGAGATATATAATTTAAAGCTTTTGTGTTCAAATCTACCTCTCCAAAGATGTGAATTTGCTCAATATTTTCTATATCAACTGCTCTTTTTTCTTCCCCAGATTCAAAATACAAAGTATTCTCATGTCTTCGTAGCCTTCCATTTGAAGTAATATACAATGTTTTCTGCATGATTTTACCCCCAGCAAAACTCAAAGTACGCACACGACTTACAAATCTTCTGTTTTTGCGCAGGTGGCGGAATTGATTTTGTTGTTATCTCTTCTATCTCTCTTAGTGCCTGTTTTATTTTTTCTTCATAATCAGGTGTAAGTTCTAACACTTCTTTTCTTTTTTCCTTGGGATAATTTATTATCCCCTGCTTGTGAATTCCTTTTTGCTTAAGATAGTAAAGATAGTACATAACCTGCATTATATCAGCTTCTTTCATCTTACTACTGTACTTTACTTCTCTGATGCTGCCATCTGATAAAATATCTATCATGATAAGATTGTCTATCAAAACCTCTTTTGTATTCTCTTTGGGATACGAGTACTCATGCAACACTTTGCCCAGAAGCACCTTGTCAGACTTGTTCTCAAAAGTTATGTTCTTGCTAAATAGCCAAAGTTTTCTTTTGCAGATGTAAAGGTAGTTGATTTTTATTCCTTGGAACTTGAGGTCAAAAAATTCCAGGGTATCTTCCACTTTCACCACTCCAATTGGTTTTTACCATATATCAGATTTTTCTATATCTTTTGGTGGTTTTAAACCCAATTGTTCATCATACTCACAATCAAGAAGATATAATCCTAACTTTTTATCATAACAGCTTATTCCACCTTTTTCAAAAAAGTATAGCGGGGCAGTTACTGTATATTTTCTGATATGAGAAATTAACTTTAATTTCTCAATAGAATTCAAATCTTTTGAGTTTATCTTATCAACAATTTCTTCTATCTCGTCAATATTTTTGTTAAATACCTCTCTTGGTATCCCTGATATCGTAACAACATCTCTAAAAATTTTTTGAGCCTCAATTTTTTTCTCCGATCTAAATCCAAGTTTTAAAATTTCATATGCTTTATTAAATTTGTTTATAAAATTTGTAGCTGAAAGTGCATCGATATCATATACATACTCATTAAGTTCTTTTTTATCATA
>Ga0074394_1016_pt1 | contig 31622 bp, 35 predicted proteins | sample YelNatPoosite2B6_FD_65461 | JGI IMG/M metagenome (GOLD analysis project Ga0074394, IMG submission 65461) | Hot spring thermophilic microbial communities from Obsidian Pool, Yellowstone National Park, USA - site 2 B6 (version 4) (version 4) | ecosystem: Environmental > Aquatic > Thermal springs >...
ATTGCTCTGACACCATATCTTCCCTTTGTAGATAACCTGAACATCTTATATCTCTCCAATTCCGACTTGTATACTCGGCTTTTATATTATGATAACATTCTTGAGGTATCTTTGTCAAGGATATAAAAAAGCTGTCTCTCTATCTTCGTATGAGAAACAGCTTGTTTTTATTTTCCTTACAACAAAAAAGAGGCTGCTTTTACACAGCCTCGGTGGTATTCGTCTTTGGTAGCCCTAAACCGAGGGCTACCATACCCCTACCTAATGTGCAAATACCCCTTAAAACACTTTATGCAATGTTTAGAAACTCTCAGGGCTGATCTATTGCTCAGTATTTTTTCGCAGTAATTTTAAAGTTGAAAATCCTTTTAATAAAAACAAACCAAAAAAATAACTGCGGCTTTATTAGTACAAAAAAGATAATAAAAGATGCGGCTGAGATTTTGTACAAAATGGGAGTAAACATAAACCAAAAAGCGATTTGTAAAACCTTGGGCACATCTAAACTTTAGGAAATAGAAATTCGTCGTGTGTCGGTTCAAAATACCAAAGTTACAATATTTGGTGAACCAATAGCTCAGACTTACTAAATATGAAATCGAAAATCTATTTCAAAATAACCAAAGAGTTTCAGCCGAAAGGAATCATTGCTAATTTGCTACAAACACAGTAAAAAACCATGGCTATTGCTAGCAGAATAACAATTCTGGGTAATGAGGAAGCTGTTGCATCAGGCAAGGTTACAAACTTCAATCTAAACAGAGAGCTCTTTATTCTCAATGATCGCCTATTAAAAGAGGATACAGAAAAATCTTTTCGTACAACTGCTAAAATCAGAACTTTTGTATTTAATAACTTTAATTAGCTCGTCTTTTTCTCCACCATAAATTCTGAAAGGGAACTATTTCTGACTGAAAGTTCAAACTCACTATTTCATTGACCAAACTTGCTAGTGGATGCCATCTGAGGAGAGAGGCTTTTAATCTTTCCACGTATTGCTTATGTGGTTTTGGTTTGTCTTCACCTTTCAAAGCATCTTGGACTCCAACCAGGAATTCTCAATTGTTCTATTCCTTTTTCAATTGTCCATCTAAGTATTTTCTGACTTAAGCAACCATCCCCACAACCCTTCTGCGATAAATATAATTTCATACTTTTAGATAGTTTAACTTCTTATTCACTTCCTTCCATTTATCAGCAAGCTTGTCTGCGATCAATATAGCTTGCACCATATCTTCTTCATTTGCAATACCCTTTCCAGCAATATCGAAAGCAGTTCCATGGTCTACGGATGTCCGTATCACTGGTAGACCTACGGTTATATTGACACCTTTGTTAAAGTAGAGAGTTTTAAAAGGAATATGCCCTTGGTCGTGGTACATAACTACTATAAAGTCAAATTCACCTCTCACTGCTTTCGGGAAGAGCGAATCTGCCGGTAAAGGACCTACCACATTAATACCAAATATTGTTTATTGAAACAAAGAAAAGACAACAAGCTGACACTAAAAACAATTTTGAATTGCTTTTTATTTCTACGACAACATACATTGGTAGTAAAAAAGAAATTTACGGATTGAATAACCGAATGTGAGCTGTTAAAAGCACAATTATTCAAATGCAATTCCAAAGTGTAACTTTTAAAATAGCTGAAATATATTTGTTTTAGTTATTGCTCAAGCCTTATAAATGAAAATTTTATCTTCAACAATAATAATTGTAAAATTTCCAAAAAATCAAGCTTGAAATCAAAATTGTTTTTTTAATTTAAATTCTCAGCCAATGTTTTTTTCACACTAAGTATTTTATCAGGTCTCACTGCTAGTTCATCTACACCTATATCTAACAATTTTCTCGCAATATTTTCATCTGAGGCTATTTCTCCACATATACCAACCCATTTGCCAATCTTATGGGCCTCTTCTATAATATATCGGATCAGTTTTTCCAAACTTATAGGATATTTATCATATAAATATGAAACATTATTATTAGTTCGATCTACTGCTAAGACATATTGAGTTAAGTCATTCGTTCCTACGCTGAAAAAGTCCACTTCATCTTTGAACTGCTCTATAGTTAATGCACAAGCAGGAACTTCCACCATTATACCAAATTCAATATTGCTTGAAAAACTCAAACCCTTATATTCCAGTTCTTTCTTAACTTCTTCTATTACTTTCTTAATTTCTCTTACCTCATCTGCCGTAGTTATCATTGGAACCAATATTCTAATGTTACCATAAGCAGAAGCCCTTAATATCGCTTTGATATGAGTCTTAAATTCTTCTTTATATTTCCTATAGAGTCTAGCACCTCTCAATCCTAAAAATGGATTTTCCTCTTTATCTATTTTGATGAAAGGTACTGTTTTGTCACCTCCAATATCAAATGTCCTTATTGTCACTGGTTTTCCATTCATTTTTTGAATAATTTTTTTAATCTCATTAAACTGCTCATCTTCAGATGGCCAATTATTCTGATTCATAAATAAAAACTCTGTCCGAAACAGCCCAATTTCATCAGGTTCCTTTTCAACAATTGCATCTATTTCCACTGGATGATTCAGTATAGCTCCAATTTTTATCCTTTTATTATTGCGATTGAATATAATAACCTTTTTGTATTTCTCTAATTCTAATCTCTCTAACTCTAACTGCTGCTTTTTTTGCTTGTATTTGAGAATTGTTTCTTCGTCAGGATTTATATATATATTTCCCTCTAAACAGTCAAGAATAACTAAATCTCCCCTTTTGAGTAAATCATTTACATTTCCAACGCCAAATACTACTGGTATTCCCATTGATTTTGCTAAAATTGCTGTATGTGATACAGCACTATTATTTCCAATAATAATTCCTTCAATCAATTTTCTATTAATTCTAGCCAAATCAGATGGCAAAATATCATTTGCTGCAAGTACAGAATTATTATCTATTTCAATATTATTGGAACTGTTAATATTTAGGGTATTCAAAACATTTTTTTGAATATCAAACAGATCTAAAACTCTTTCTTGTAGATAAGGGTTGTTTGATGTTTTGAAAATATTTACGTATTTTTCAATTGTATCTTTTAAAGCATTTTCTGCACTAACTTTATTTTCCTCAATGTTAGTTAAAACATCATTTATAAGCTCTGGATCTTCTAAAATAGATATTTGAGCCTCAAATATTGCTAGTTTATCACTTTCTAATTCATCCTTTAATTTTTCCATCAAATTGATTAATTCCTCTTTTGCTTTTTCAACAGCAGACAAAAAACGGTCCTTTTCAGCCGAAACATCTTCAAGAACATGTGTTTCTACCTTAGTATAGTCTGTTAACAAAACTACACTACCAATTCCTATACCTCCTGAACAATTTGTAACCTTTAAAATCATTGCTGTGCACCTTCTTCCTTGGCCAGTTTTTCCAATAAATTAGCTAAGGCCTCAACAGCTTCTTGTTCATCCGGTCCAATTGCTCTAATTACAACCTCATCACCTTGCATAATACCCATTGTCATAATAGAAACTGTACTTTTTGCATTATACTCTTGATTGTTTTTTAACAAAACTACTTTAGACTTATATTTCAATGCTTCTTTAGCAAAGATTGCTGCTGGACGTGCATGTAAACCATGCTCATTTTGTATAATCACCTTTTTTTCAACCACTGGTTTCACCTCGCATTTTGTTACGTTAAATCTTTTTGAGCAAGACTGTAGCAGCCGTCATGCCTTTTTCTATTTTACCGTAATTTACGTTTATCTGCTCAACAATTTCCATATTTGTTATTATTACTGGAATAACTTCTGACTTGCTCTTTTCCCTTACTCTATTCATATCAAACTCAATAATTTCAGCTAAGCTCGAAACTTTATCCGAATTTATTAAGCTTTTAAATCCTTCACCTTTTAGTTCAACTGTATCTATTCCAATGTGAACTAATATCTCTAATCCTTCAACTGTCTTTATAATAAACGCATGTTTCGTAGGAAAAATGTTTATAGTACCCCCTATGGGAGCACACACAATATTCTCTTCCGGAACAATAGCAAACCCATCACCTACCATTTTTTGTGCAAATACATCATCTTTGACACTGCTCAATGGAATAACCTCTCCCTTGACTGGTGCCTTTAGTTCTATGAACTTTGGTCTTTTAAACAAATTTATCATTTAATTTATCTCTCCTCCTCTCTCAATGTATCTTTGATTTTCTCAAAATATCTCTCGATTTCTTTAAATTTCGCTATCGAAACAAATAATATCATTCTTGATATTGCTATTATTGCTTTATTCTACCATGCGAAGATTAAACTCAACCTACTTTTTGTATTAATTTAGATATTTTACCATATTACGGCGGGTTTTTACCCACAATAACCATGGCGTTTACCCTCTCATGTCTCTCAGGGTCTTTGCTTATTTGCCCTCAATTCCTTCGTCCCATCTACCATGGCGTGGAAGTCGGTTATGCTCGTATGCAGGGTCTTCGCCCTTATGGGGGATGTACTCCGACCACCCGCTCTCATTTTTCAATCTACCTATAAAAAATCATTTAATTCCTTTTTCCTTCACTTCTTACCCTCAACACATTCTCTATGATTTGAACTCCTACCAAAAGGGGCGCTTTGCTTCTTGACATGACTTTATTCCATTCGCAAAGCTAAGAAACTTTTACCCCTTCAGATGTGAATCACTCAAACTATTGCTCCTACTTTAAACTAAGATTTCTCAAGTTATCTTTTTATTCTTTTACGCTGTTCTTGCTAATGTCTCTCTCTTTATATCGCTCAACATCTTATTACCATCATACCTTATCCCTTTTTTCAAAATCGCATAAAATATCCTTATCAACTTACAGCAAAGCGCTATCAGTGATTGCTTCTTCTTCAATGGATTGTTCTGCCGCGTTGTGTAATACATGTGCAGCTGTTTAAATTCTTCATTCTTTGCTACTATTGTAATCATGGCCCTGAACAAACTACTTCGAAGCCGCCCTCGCCCTCTTTTGCTTATACATGTCTGCCCCTTGTACTTGCCAGAACTATTCTCAATTATATTAAGACCAGCTAATTTCTGGATCTGTCTCGCATCCTCATACCTCCTTATATCTCCAACCTCAGAAATAAACCCAACTGCTGTTTTTACACCAACACCTTTTATTTCAAGCAGCCTATCACCATTCGGCACATCTTTCAAAAGCTCTGCCATCTCACCTTCTATCTCTTCTACCTGCTTCTTTAAAAGCTCATATTCTTCAAGCAAATATTTTATCTCTTGTCTTGCCAGCTTTCTACCTTCTTTTTTACCTATACTCCTTTTAGCAGTCTCTACTAAATCCATCGCCCTCCTGCGACTAATCGCACGTTTATCTACTTTGTCACGCCAGTACTCTATAATCCCTTCTACTTCCTTTTCTATTACATCACTTGGCAATGGCATCTCTTTTAGGGTCAATAGCGCTACCTTGCCTTCCCAATCAGAAAATACCTCTAAAAACTCTGGAAAATAGATATCCAGCCAGTTGATTATTTGATTTTTTAAAACGTTCAGCTGTTTTTGTAGCCTTTCATATATGTTCATCGCTACTCTCATCTCAGCATATATACCCTCGGGTATATTTGGTTCTGTGTATCTTCCATCCTTCACAAGCATCGCTATCGTCTTCGGATCCTTTATATCGCTCTTTGTTTGCGTATTATCATCAAGCTCCTTGCTCCTCTTCACGTGAAAAGGATTCACTAAAACCACTTTTATGCCATTCTCTCTTAAGTACTGCTCAAAGCACAGCCAGTAATGCCCTGTAGGTTCTATCCCAACTATCATGTTGTCTTTGCCATTGGCTTTCATTATCTTATTTGCCCAATCCAAAAATTTTTCCATACCTTCTTTTCTATTCTCAAACTCTATTCTCTTGCCAAGCTCCACTCCTCTAAAATCAAATGCTCTTCCAACATGCCTTTCCTTCGCTATGTCTACTCCTACAACTAAAGTTTTTTCTGTTACTTGTAATATCTTTTCATTTTGTGTATACTTCAAAGAGGGTACCTCCTTTGTTGTGTTTTGTCGTAAGTTGTACAACTTACATTCTGTATTTTACCAGGAGGTACCTTATCTTTTCAAATCTCATTTTTCGTCATTTTCACTCATTTTCGTTCATTACAGGAATGCTTGTATAATTATTTTCGTAAGGCACATCAATAAAAATTCTAACAAAATAACAACCAAAGTTTCGGTTAACATAAGATTTTGAGTCTCATCAATTAAAGTAACATTTCAAATACTTCCTCTTTGAGAGGAAAGCAGCCTAAAATCACTTCCTGCTGCTTATGCCTTCTAATCTTTAGCCACACTCTAATTTATCGCTGGCCTCTTGCCAGCCATGCTAACTTTGATATAATTCTTTCTATCTGGGCATGGAATTTATCTGCACTCGCCTCCTGGGAACGGAAGCTTCCTTCCGTATACCCGCACAAAAGACTATTATTCCATTCCAGGTAAGTCTAAACTATTTGTGGCTAAAGGCCAGCTTAAATCTTAGTTTAAGCTGGTTCCTCGTATCACGCGCAAGGTTGTATACTTACCTTGGCTCGGAATGGAAAACTCATGCCCTAATTCGATTTTAAAATCACTTGTAAGGAGGTCTTATGCTATGAATTTAAAACCTATTGCCGGGATTGATGTCGCCAAATACTTCAGTGAAATGGTGGTTATCTCTCCTGCAAATGAAATACTCGCTCGCTTGACTATCCATCACAATAATCCCTCTGACTTTGATAGGGCTATTGAAATCCTTAAAAAAGTTGAAGAGGATTTCGCGGCTCGCCCTATCATCGTCATCTCAAGCCACAGGGCATTACCACAAAATCCTCTCCCGCTTCTTTACTTCTAATGGCTGGAATGTTGCAATTATCAACCCCATCCAATTCTCACCTCTATCAAAAATGCGGGAGGAAGTCAAAGTAAAAAATGATAAAATCGATGCCCTGTGGATTGCCTTAACCTTCAGGCTTACTAACTCCGTTATAGCACAACCTTCATCTGAAACCCTCGATTGCTTGAAAAACCTATGCCGTCAGTACTACAACCTCAGCGATGAGTTAACCTCTTACAAATACAGACTTATATCAACCGTCGACCAAATTATGCTCAACTTCAAAGAGGTCTTCCCCGATATTTGCTCTAAAACATCTTTGGCTATACTTGAAAACTACCCTACTCCAAACGATATCCTAAGCGCTGACAGTGAAAAACTTATTTCCATCATTCAACAAACTTCTAAAAAAAGCTATCAATGGGCTAAAGAAAAATATGATCTACTTATCGCAAAAGCTAAACAGTTTAAACCTTTTTCTATATCTGACTTGGCAAATGTTACTATGCTTAAAGTCTATATTAACATGGTCTTGACTTTGCAACAAAACATCAACAAAATTTTTGAAGTCATAAATCAGCTAGTTCAGCAGTCTTCACAGACTCAGCCTTCAATATCTGAAAATATTAACCTTCTTCAATCTATCCCCGGCATAGGTTTTCTCACTGCCGCAACTATCCTTGCTAAAATAGGTGATTTCAAAAAATTTTCAAAACCCAACAAACTTGTTGCTTTCTTTGGCATTGATCCTTCCGTAAATCAATCCGGGCAATTTGTTGGTTCAAAAAACAAAATGTCTAAACGTGGCTCTAAAATCTTGCGAAGAATCTTATTTACAATTGCTCTTGCTAATATCAGAACTAAAAGAGACTCTAAGCCTTGTAATCCTGTGTTATTGGAATACTATCAGAAAAAGTGTCAACAAAAGCCCAAAAAAGTTCTATTTTGTGCTGTCATGAGAAAGCTCATATGCATTATCTTTGCTGTTATGCGTGATAAAAAGCCTTTTGAACTTAGAACTCCTGAAGAACATATTCAAAAATGTTTTAACAAGACTGCTGTTTGTTGCGTATAAATAGTTGTTTTATTAATGAAACATTGGTTAACCATAATATGTGCTCAGCCTCCATATGTTATGTCAACTTCTAATGGATGGCTTACCTTCTTATACCCTTTTAAAAGGATTTTACACCATAAAATGTTATCAAAAATTTTTTAAAAAACTCTTGACTTTAATTAGCTGGTCTTTGATATTTTGGAAAGTTAGCAAAATGGATTGCATATTTTGCAAATTTATTGTTTAGCGATTTATTGAGGCAGCCATCCTAAAATAAGTGTGCCTTCTTCCTCTTATTGCAATACTATATGCCATTATGTTTTCAGGTATTGTGACTCCTGCAAGTCCGCAATCCCCTAAATGATGAATGTCTGCTCCTGCCATTTTCGCCATAATGGCAATATTTCTTATCGTGTTTTCATCTGCACCCTCTTGCGAAGTACCTATTGTGGTCATTGCCAATGCATTGTATTTGTGAATTTCATCTATAATTTTTTTGACTACCTCAACTGTCATACCCGGCACAGTTCCTGGAGCCGGTACAATTACAATTTCACATCCGCTTTTTGTTAATTCCTTTATATAGCGAGAATCAAGAGACTCAGATATCCCACAACTATGCATTTTCCCTGCAAATATAACGATATCAACCTTTTCTTTTATTTTCTTGACACAATTTATAATGCTATCATAATTAACACCAGTATTAGGATTCCCAGTAAGGACAATAAAATTTGCCCCCATTTCTTTTGCTATTCTGGCATTTTCAACTGTTGCAACTCTTCCTAATGGAATAATGTTTCTATAATTTTCATAATTGTTTAAATCAATAGCTTCAAGGTTTACACCCACTAACCTACCAGTTAACTTTTTTAATTCTTTTATGTAATCTCCTGGATTATTCACGTTGATACCCTATATATGGGGATTTTGCACATCAAACATGTTCAATATGATAATATCAGCTCCAAAAGCACACGCTAACTCTGCATTGCTTATATTTAAAAGCACTGATTGTATATTTGTTATTACTTCACAGGCCAAAACTCTTCCTTCGCTCTTTTTAATTGATTCTATAATATCACTATTTGTCATCTTCAAAAAATCTGAACTTACACATTCTAAAAACCTTTTCATTATTATTACCCCCTTTAGCTATAAGAAATTAACTCCAGAAAGGACCTTCAGGTCCTTTCTTGAGTTAATAAATCAAATCTCACTTTTGATTTCTCATAATAGCCTTTATGTTAGTAACTAAAGGATCTGCCGATGTTCCGACTACAATTTGCAGATTATTATTTCCCATCTTTATTATTCCAGTAGCACCTATCTGCTTTAGCTGGTTCTCATCTACAATTTCTGGATTATTTACTGTGACTCTAATCCTTGTAACACAAGCATCTATCACCTGAATGTTCTCTTTACCACCTAATGCTTGTAGGATAGCATTAGCTTTTTCTTTTAATCGTTCAGATGTTAGATTAACCATTTTTTCTGATTCCTCTATAATCCTACCAGGAGTTGGCACATTTAGTTTGATAATAAGTATATAGAAAAGGAAATAGTATGCTACTCCAAATAACAATCCAATTGGAATTAACAGCAGTGGTTTGGTAGATATTCCATAGTTAAGAACATAGTCTATAAAACCTGCTGAAAATCCAAACCCGCTTCTAATTCCTAAAAAGTTGGTCAATGCCAGTGAAATTCCAGTTAGAATAGCATGTAAAACGTATAAAATAGGGGACACAAACATGAATAAGAACTCTATTGGTTCAGTAATACCAGTCAAAAATGATGTGAAAGCTGCACCCAAAAGCATTCCAGCAACATTTTTTCTTTGTTCCTTTTTAGCAGCTGCAATCATAGCTAAGCATACAGCAGGCAATGCAAACATCATTATTGGGAAGAAGCCTGTCATGAAAACTCCTGCTGATTTGTCACCAGCAAAGAATCTGCTCAAATCTCCTGTTACAATTTTGCCAGCTGCTGTTCGAAATTCTCCAAACTGGAACCATACAAAGGAATTGATTACATGGTGCAAACCAAAAGGAATAAGTAATCTGTTTAGTAGACCGAATAGAAAACCACCTACAGCTCCTGATTTAGCAACAAAATTTCCAAATGCGCTAACTCCATTCTGAACAAGAGGCCACAGATACCCCATTATAACACCTATAATCAAAGAATAAAATGAAGTAACAATTGGAACAAATCTTTTTCCACCAAAGAAACCTAAAAAGTCTGGCAATTTTATTGCCTTATACTTGTTATAGAGATACCCTGCTAACAAGCCTACTATAATACCTGCAAGTACTCCCATGTTAATCTTATCATTGAAAGTTGTAGAAACCTTGGTCAAAACAAAATATCCAACTGCGGCAGCCAGTGCTGAAGTACCATTATTTTCTTCAGCAAAACCAATGGCAATACCTATCGCAAATATCAAAGGCAAATTACTAAATATAGCATTTCCAGCTTCAAACATCCATTTAATATTAAGAACATCTTCAGCACCAAGTCTGAGAAGCAGTGCCGCCGCTGGTAAAACAGCTACTGGCATCATTAATGCCTTACCTAAACGTTGTAAAATACCCAACACTTTGTTATTCATAAACATTCCTCCTCTTTGTATTTAGTTAAAATAATAGCCTTTTGCAGAAACGCTCAATATGAGCGTTATCAAGCTTTATAAAAATTCAAAAAAGTCTGGTCTCCCTCCTCATAGTTGTAGTAAAATATGATTATATAAAACAAATTTAACACTATGAGGAGGGTTCCAACATGTTAAACAACAAACCTAAAAAACTTTCTTTCCTCGATCTATTCTCCCACTTAAAGGCTTCGGTTCTTCACAAGCCTGAAAGCCTTTTGGGCTTATTTAATAAGTTCATCGACTTATCCAACTACATATCTTCTTCTTTCTATAACGCTTACTACAAATACTTCGGTAAGCATAGAAAATTCTCCTTAGAATCTATGCTTCTGTGCTTCTTTGTCCAAAAATTACTCAAACTCAATACTCTTACTCAGCTTCGGGCTGTTCTCCTTATACTGCCATGAACTTCGTTCTTTCTGTAACCTAAATGGCAACCTAAATGGCAATGTTCCATCTATTTCAACCTTCTCTCGCTTCAGAAAAATCTTCAACAACGAAATCCAAAAACTTTTTCAAAATATCTCTATCCATGCACACAATATTTCTTTGCAACAATCCCCTGAACTTGCTTCAATCTTAATCTTCGATACAACTGGCATCGTCCCACAGGTCCGTGAAAATAACCCTAAATTTATTCATCTACTGCTGAAAAATACCTCAAAAGCTAACCCTGAGCTGTCCTCTGATAAAATCTACTCTCTTGTTTATTCTTCCTTGCCTAAAACTGCAAATAGCTTTTTCCAATATCCGTCTTATGTTCGTAAATGGCCATTTCTGCTGGGCTTTAAAATTCGCTGTCATTACCAATGCTCTCGGTATTCCTTTGGCTTTAGTACCTCTGTTTAACTCTGATTCTCCTTCTTCTGACCCTCAAGAAGCAAAGGCTATCTCTGACTTCTTTCGCTTTATTTCCTTCGCTCGAAACTCTATTCTCTTACATTCCCAAAAATTTCTCCACTTTCATCGCTGACAGCGCCTTGGATTCACATAACATCTATTCAACTTTAAAAAATACCTTCAACTTCTCCAAAATCATTATCCCTCTAAATCCAAGAGCCTCTAAAAATACTATACCTACATCAAGCCCAAATATCGTTATTTCTGAAGATGGTGTCCCTATCTGCAAAAAGTTCAATCAACCTTTTAAACCTGAAGGCAAATGTCAAGGTAAAAATCGTTCTGTCCGTCTTAAATGGACTTGCCCTATGTCTTCTTACAAAGATGGCAAACGTATTTGCTCTTGCCCTCAGCCTTGTTACTTTCTCTAAATCTGGCAGAATGTTCTACACTTACCCTGACGATTTTCGCTCTTTCCCAGGTCTGAGCAGAAATTCTCAAGAGTTTTTTGACCTCTACAATAAACGTGTCGCTTGTTGAGCAGACTATTTATCACCTAAAATCCTATATGGGCTCCGATGTCATCTGTACTTATGACCATATTTCTATCTTCTCTGATTTCTTACTCTCTGCAATTACTTACTCACTTTTGTTTATTCTTGCTCACAATATCAAACTCTATTGTTCTAAATTAACTATCAAAAAGCTTAACAAACTCAAAAAACTTGTCGCTTAAAACTACAATTTTTCTTATAATTATTAATCTACCAAAAATCTATGGCTTTGTTTTTTACTTAACCTTCTAAAGCCAAGAAGCTAGAAGGCTTAGGATACTATTGTCTTTTTTGATATTGTTAATTTTTGTCATATGTTTGTTGCTGATTATTTTTTGTTTGTATTGATAATATTTGGTTGTCATTTTGCTTTTCTTTTTGTATCTTGATTGTATTTCATGTTAGTATTGGCATCTGTTACCTTCAATCACCAACCATTTTGCAAACGGCTATTTAGTTAAAATAAAACAAAAAAGCCGAAAAGGTTAATACCCTTTTCGGCTCGTGCCCAATTTTATTGGTTACACGCCTACTTTACTTGTTTTTAGCTTATGATCTGTTATTTAATTGTTAACCTTAAGTACTTTTAGTTTGTTAATTATAATATAACAAATAATGATGAACAAGTCAATACTTTTTTTAAGATAGTGCTCGAATAGGTGTAGAGATATTTACCACAGCAAAAGAATGTGCGAAAATAGTGAGGTGAAACTCATAAAAAGAATTGAGGCTGCCTCCCTCCTGACATGAATATAATTAAAAAGTGTAATCTCCCATTCAAAAGAAAAATCAAAAAACTACCAGGATGGGTGGGCAGCCTACTATGAATATTATATCATATCACCCGAGTTTTGCAGCAAAAAATTATTATCAAATTTTAAACAACTTGATTTTACTGAGATAGAAGGTCAAAAAATTTTTAATTTTTTAGCAAATTTTTATGGCGTTTTCTGGCGAAATGTGGTATAATACTCTTAAAATATTAATTACGAGGTTGCTAAATTGTATCTTAAAAAAAGTACAAACCGTAAAACTGGTAGAACTTATCTGTCAATCGTAAATAGCTACTATGACAAAGAAACTAAACAATCTCGAACAGCTACCGTCCGCTCCTTAGGTTATCTTGACGAACTTCAAAAACAATATGATGACCCTATCGCATTTTTCACCGAAGAAGTTCGTAAAATGAACGAAGAGTTGAATAAAGAAAATTCTGAGCTTAATCTCAAAATTTCATTAAATGAAACTATGCCTTTAAATTATAGTGCTCGAAAAAATTTTGGCTATGCGGCTTTAAGTAAAATCTATCATGAGCTTGAAATAGACAAGTTCATAAAAAATAAACAGCGCTACTCACAAGAAGAATACGATGCTAATAGTATTTTAAAACTTTTGGTATACTCTCGCTTGCTTTTCCCCGCATCAAAAAAGAAAACTTTTGAAAATAAAGATATTTTCTTTGAAAAATTTGATTTTTCATTAGACGACGTATATCGAAGTTTATCTTTTTTCAATAGACATTGCGAGCAACTTTTACTTTGGATTCATGAACATATAAAGAAACTTTATAACCGTAATACAGAGCTTGTTTACTATGATGTCACAAACTATTATTTTGAGATTGACAAACAAGATGAACTAAGGAGAAAAGGCGTATCAAAAGAACATCGTCCAGATCCTATTGTACAGATGGGATTATTTATGGATACAAATGGCATACCTATTACATACAAACTTTTTCCTGGAAATGCGCCTGATAAAACAACTTTAATTCCTGCCCTACGAACAATTCAAAAAGAATATTCTTTAGGCAGAATAATTGTAGTAGCAGATAGAGGACTAACAACCGGAGATAATATTTGGTATATTTTATCTGCAAAAAATGGATATATACTAAGTTATTCTATCAGAGGTGCTGACAAAGATTTTCAGAAGTATGTGCTTGATGAAAAAGGATATGTTGAAAAAGCTGATGGATTTAAAATAAAGTCAAGACTTTATCCAAGAGAGATTCAAATAACAACGGCAAGTGGGAAGAAGATGAAAAAAGTAGTAGATGAACTTCAAATAGTCTTTTACAGTCCGGAATATGCAGCAAAAGAAAAACAAGAGAGAGAAGCAGCATTGATAAAAGCAATGGATTTGATTAAAAATCCAGGGAAATACAACAAAGCCACAGCTTATGGCGCAGCCAAGTATGTAAAGAATCTTGCATTTGACCCTAATACAGGTGAGATATTGGCAAGTGCTCAGAGGAAGCTATCTTTGGATGAAGAGAAATTAAAAGAAGAAGAAAAATTTGATGGATACTATGCTATTGTTACAAGCGAGTACAAAGAATCACCGGAGAAGATAATAAACATATATAAAGGACTATGGAAGATAGAAGAAGCATTCAAGATAACAAAGAGCGAGATAGAAAGTAGACCTGTTTATTTATCATTAGAAGAACACATAAATGCTCATTTTTTGACCTGTTTTATATCCTTAGTAATTGCAAAAATATTAGAGTACAGGTTACAATGGAAATACTGTGTTACAGAGATTTTGGAGAGTTTGAGGAAAGCATCATGTAGCCATATTAAAGAAAACTATTATGTATTTGATTTTTTTGATGAAGTACTTGAGGAAATTGGAAAAGATTTAAACATAGATTTCAGTAAAAAATTTATGAGATTGAAGGAAATAAAAAAAGTTTTAGGTGAGACAAAAAAGTGATTTTTCACTATGACTTTTTGATAAAACTTAAATAGCCTACAATCCTTTATTCCCAATGGATTGCAGGCTATTTTTATTCCAATCATCTGCAAAAGTCAGGTTATAATATAACAAATAATGATGAACAAGTCAATACTTTTTTTAAGATAGTGCTCGAATAGGTGTAGAGATATTTACCACAGCAAAAGAATGTGCGAAAATAGTGAGGTGAAACTCATAAAAAGAATTGAGGCTGCCTCCCTCCTGACATGAATATAATTAAAAAGTGTAATCTCCCATTCAAAAGAAAAATCAAAAAACTACCAGGATGGGTGGGCAGCCTACTATGAATATTATATCATATCACGAAATAAGAAAAATATCTCCCGAAAAAGCAAGAGAATTAGTCCGAAAAGTCTTTGAAGCAAATAACAAAAACGTATCAAAAACTGCTAAAATATTAGGTGTATCAAGGCATACTGTAAGAAGAGCAATATATGGTCCCCTTGAGGACAAATCAAGAAAACCTAAAACTTGCCCCAGAAAACTTTCTTCTGAACTTGAAAATCTCATAATCAAAGAATCTAAAATAACTGGCTTTAGAATACAGACGTTTATCTCTTTACCTGCTCAGAAAATATGGTATTAAAATAAGCGAAAATACAATAAAGTCTATTCTCAAAAGAAACGCTATACCAAGAAAAACAAGAAAGACAAAAAAGGGTGAAATAAGTTTGTATGATTATGAAGCCCTCATTCCTTTTTCTGAGTTTCAACTCGATACAAAACACCTTTTAGACAAAGACAGCCTCCCAAAAGAAGTATACGAACATATGAAAAAATACAATTTACCTTGCTATGAGTGGAATATGATAGACATTGCAACAAGAGCAAGATTTACAGCCTACTCCTATGAGCTTTCATTTGCTTTTGGATTTATGTTTATATCCTTGGTTGCTTTATGGTTAAGAACACATAATGTAAAAAACCCAATAAAAATCCGATTGGACAATGGAGAAGAATTTTGCGGAGGAAGTGAAAGAAAGCTAAAGGAGTGGAATGAGATGTTTTCTATTTTGGGTGTAGAACTAAATCCTATCCCACCAAAAGCAAAACACTTGATAGGGGTAATTGAAAATTCACCAAAGAAGCAGATGACGAATATTTTTTAATGATTCATGCTGAGAGATGTAAAAACAAAGATGACTTTATTCAACGAGCTCAGAGATGGCAAGATACGTGGAACTTTTTTAGACCTCATAGTGGTAAAGGAATGAATGGGAGGACACCATTTGAAAAATTCATAGATTCAAAATCTTTGGTCTCCTCCCATGTATTTCAGTTTCCTACTTTACTCCTTGAAGACTTATTAAAGAAAGTGGGGACTTTTTATTCTCTATTCTGTAATAAATTAGGTGGTAAATATGTCTTCACCACGTGCCTTTTTTAACCCTGAGAGATGATCATTACTTCAAACAAGGAGTTAACTTAGATTAGGAAATACATATAAAAATACCACGTTCATTTTATCATGTAAATATTTCAGATCAAAACTAGGAATTCAGTAAATTCTTTACTCAGTCGGTGTTACAATGCTATCTTTTAACCTTGCAATGTGCATAGCCATAAAGGCTATTTCATCTTCTGGCACTTCTTTGGATATTTCTTGACTTATTATTTTTGATAACTCTATAGCAATTCTGTATGTTTCCTTATAAGTCCGCTTAATTGACTTTTTTAACTCATTTCTTATAGGTATATTATTTTTTATTCTGTAGATTGCATACCTAATATGTGTTATAAACCTTGCATAATCAAACGAAGATTTGTCAATTTTAATTCCAATATTTTTTTCGAGATATTCCACAACTTTATTACACACATCTACATATCTCAAAACTTCGGAAAGGCTAGCCCTATTTCTTGCTGAGTGAATATGAAGTGCAATAAAGCCAATTTCTCCAAAAGGTATTCTTATCCCCAGTCTTTCTTCTAAAAACCTTATCGCTTTAGCAGCTATTTCAAAATCCCTCTTGTAAAGTGTTTGGATTTCTAAAACGAATGGATTTTCTATTTCTCCATCCTCTCTTAATCTTTTTAACGCAAATGCAATATGATCGATAAGTCTAATATGCGCATCTTCCTCCAATTTAACATTCATCTCTCTTTCAATAAGCGCGACAGTTTCCTCACAAACACCAACTACTTCATCACCCACTACTTTATTTAGTTCATCAATCTTCTCGAGCAGCTCCTTTTCTCCAATAAATATCTTTTCTGCTTTAGCTTCATCTACATAACTTCCTACTTTGTTTGAAAAGCCTAATCCTCTGCCTATCAAGATGTATTCTGTATTTTTATCGTACGCTAAAACTACATTGTTGTTAATAACTTTTTTTACTAGAAATTTTCTCATATATAACACCTCTCCATAAAATATTTAACAAAAACAAAGTTTTTGTAACAAAGCTTTTTGGAAACAATTAATTATGTACCATAATGAATAACAAATTGTTTCTATCCCTATGAATGGTACATCATAATAAAATTTTCTTCAAAAACATGTTTCTTTATGATAGTGTCAAGAGTTTGTAGGGAAATTTTTTATTAAAATACGACTGCATTTAAGAAATCTCCAGTACACTTAAGGCTTTTATTACTCTAAACAGTAAATCAACTTTCCCTCAATCACTAAAACCACTTTTATGCCATTCTCTCTCAGATACTGCTCAAAGCACAGCCAGTAATGCCCTGTAGGCTCTATCCCTACTATCACGTTCTCTTTGCCATTTGCTTTCATTATCTTATTTGCCCAATCCAAAAATTTTTCCATACCTTCTTTTCTATTCTCAAACTCTATTCTCTTGCCAAGCTCCACTCCTCTAAAATCAAATGCTCTGCCAACATGTATCTCCTTTGCTATGTCTACTCCTACAACTAAAGTTTTATCTGTCACTTGTAATATCTTCTCATTTTGTGTATACTTCAAAGAGGGTACCTCCTTTGTTGTGTTTTGTCGTAAGTTGTACAACTTACATTCTGTATTTTACCAGGAGGTACCTTATCTTTTCAAATCTCATTTCACTTCATTTTCACTCATTTTCGTTCATTACAGGAATGCTCGTATAATATGATTATCAAATCAATCAAAGATCCATATCTCAATTGGTACATTAAATTATTAGTACCAATTGATTACTGGAAATTCATTAAAATAAACTCCCTTTCTCAAACCGCTCACTTCTCAAAAATTGAATATTAAAATTGACTGCTACAACTTAAATTTGCCCTTTATCTGTAAATGTCAATATCAAAATGAACAAAAAATCGAAAATAAAAATGTACAAAAAATAAACTTAGCTTTGCTGGTTTGTATTGCTAAAATATTGTCTTTTTGACTGTAATCTGTATGAAGGTCCTTTTATAAAAATCACATAAGAATGGTGGAGCAGCCTGTCTAAAATTGCATTTGCTATCGTTGCTCCGCCAAATATTTCTCCCCACTCTGAAAATACAACATTGGTTGTTATTATTGTGCTACTCTTCTCATATCTGCTCGATATTAGCTGGAAAAATAAATTCGCTCCATCATTGTTCTTTGGGCAAATAAACTATCTCATCTATTATTAAAACTCTATATTTTGAAAAATGTTTAAGCCTGTATTCTAATCTGTTTTCTAACAGTGCCTTTTTTAGCTGAGCTATTAACTCTTGAAAATGTATAAAATACGTTGAATACCTCCGTTTTGCACATTCTATCCCTATTGCTGTGGCTAAATGCGTTTTCCCTACTCCTGGTGTCCCTACAAACAATATATTTTCATTTCCTTCTAAAAATCTTAAGCTCATTAAATCCATTATTTGTTGCTTATTTATACTTGGCTGAAATGAAAAATCAAAATCTTCTATGCCTTTTATAAATGGAAAATTTGCTACCCTCACACATCCTAATATTGCCCTTTCTTCTTTGGCTTTTATCTCTAAGTTACTAAGTTCATACAATGCATCTGTCATACTCTTTTCTCCACTTGCTACTAAATCTAAGTATTTGTCAAGATTATTCTTTATGTTGTGAAGTCCTAACTCTTCTAAGTTGTTAAGTAATTTCACATAATTGCTCATTTTCAGATTTTCTCCTTTCTTTAAGTCTTAAGCAGATTATCAAATTTCTTGAGGTTCTCCTCACATATCTTGTCAAGTTCTTCTTTTTGACCAACTCTTCTTAGCATTAGCTGTTTGTAGTCTTCATCGTGATAATTGATACTTTTTTCATCAATAATATGTATCCTTAACAGGTTTGTGTTATAATATATATAAATTTTGTTTTCCACCTCCTTTACTCTAACTGTCTTTCCTATGTAATCGGGTGGAACAGAGTATTTACTTCCCTTGTAGTAAATCAGAGAGTCCTTTTGGACTTTTACTGATTTGTAACAATCCAAGTAACTCTCTATTAACTTTTTATCTGGCAAGGGTAGTAAATACTCTTTTTCTTTTTGAAACAGAAGAGCAGGTGGGACTTGAGTTGTTTGATTTGGCTGCATATTGACCTTTGCGTTTATCTCTTTTATTATCCTTACTAAATCCTCTTTTGTTTCAAATTCACCCTGATATGGCAGTATCCAATCTATAAACTTGTTTGCTGCTTCAACTTTTCCTTTTGTGTACGAATGTCTGGGTTTGCAAAGTTTTATTTCAAATCCAAAGTCTTTTGCAAAGCTTTTAAATCTTGAATTTACTTTAATTTTTTCACCTGTTATATCAACAACTGCTGCTGCATTGTCAAATAAAATTTCTTTTGGTATTCCCCCTATACTTTTGAATATTTTAATTAGAGTTTCTATTAGTTCATCCTGAGTTTTTGTCCTGTTTATCTCAAAGCAACAGTATCTTGAATAACCTAATTTAAAATCAAGAACATTAATAACAAATTCTTCTCCGCTTTTTGATACAAGCTTTATATTTTCTTTCCAATCAACTTGTGCTTGCTCACCTGGAGCGGTCTCAAATCTTGGATGTCCTTTTACTTTCTTCTCTGGCTTTAATCCTTTTTTCTTAACATACTTATTAAAATTTGAGTATGTTCCTATATTCTTATCTTTTGATTTTAAATATTCATAAACACCCTTGACTGTAACTCCTTTGATAGCAAGCTTTGATTTTATCTCGTCGTAGTATTTGTCCAATTTACTTGGTTTATTTCTATTCTTAGGTTTTCCTTCATAGCCTTCATAGTATTTCTTCACGGTTCTTCTATCAACTCCATATATCCTTGCAAGTTCTGAAAAGTTAGGTTTCATTTTCATCGCCCTTATCATGTTTAAATGTGCTGTTAGGTTCTTCATTTGATATCCCTCCTCACTATGAGAAAGGATATCATATCAATGTACAATTTTGTACATTCTTATATTCCACTTTCAGTACATTTTTATTTTATCATTAACATTTATCTTTAGTAAACTAAAATCGGAAAAAGTTTAAGCCTGATTTAGTTTATTTGGATATTTTTTGACCACCTCCTGCTGGACGTGCTTTGATATCTGCACGCCACAGCTCGCGAAAGACTTCAGCCCCAAAGGATTACATGAGTAATGTTTACTCGAAGGCTTAAGCACGGTCAGTTTTCCACATCTGATTTGAGCATGTCAGATGTGTGCTACAGCATAAACTGCTCAAGTAGTTCTAATATCGGCGAGGCTGCTATTGTCATGTAATCCCCAGGGATAAAGGGCAAAACTTTTTTCTAACACCACACACTTTAGAAAGGAGGCCTTTAAATTGCCTAATACTTTAATCGTGGGCATTGATATCAGTAGTCAGTCAAATTCTATCTTCTTCATCGATGATGCCGGAAATCACTTGATTAAAAAACCTTTTTCCTTGCCTAACCATCAAGAAGGTGCTAACGAATTAATCAAAAGAGTTATTGATTGCCTCAGCCAGTATAATCTATCCTACGTTAAATTCGGCATGGAAGCAACTTCACATTACGGTTGGCATCTGCATTTGTACCTTGCTTCTTCATCTGAACTGCTGCCATATAAACCAACTTTTTATGTTCTCAACCCAAGCATAGTCAAAGGCTTTAAAAAAATCTACACTTTCTTGCCTAAAACAGATAACATTGATGCAATTATCATCGCTGAATGTGTCAGGTTCAGTAAGCTAAATCCAACACCTTTACCAGACTTCAAATATGCTGCTACTTAAGCGCCTTACCAGAATGCGCTACCACCTTGTTCATAATCTAACTCGCGAAAAAAAACAGAGCTTCTTGCTCTCATATACCTTAAATTCTCTACTTATTCTCAAGAGTGCCCATTTTCAGATATCTTCGGTAAGGCATCTTGCGCTATCATCGAAAACTTCACCCCAGATGATATTGCCTCCATGCCACAAGAAAGATTTAATTAAGTTCGTATCCGATAACGGCAACAATAGACTCTCAGATGTTAATAAAATCGCTGAAATACTTAAAACCGAGGCTCAAGCGTTCATACAGATTACATCCTCTGTTGGCTGAGTCAAATAGCTTAGCTTTGTCTATGACTCTTGAAAATATTAGATTTATGCAAGAACAACTCAAAAAACTCGACAAAGAAATCTCAAAACTTCTTAAAGCTTTCTCTCAAACCCTGACTACCATTCCTGACATAGGAGATGTTCTTGCAGCTGCTATCTGTACTGAAATCGGTGATATTAAACGCTTCAAAAATGAAGCTGCTTTGGCAAAGTACTCTGGCTTGGTTTGGAGTCAATACCAATCAGGCAACTTCAATGCCCAGGAAACCTCATTGGCTAAGTGTGGTAACCAATATTCTCAGAATACTATCTTGTTGAGGTTGCTAAATGTGGGCTGTAGCACACAGTACGCTACAAAGCCTTCTACAACAAGAAGTTCTCAGAGGTTGACCTGTCATCAGCATAAACGTGCCCTCGTCCTCACCGCAAGACGTTTGATTCCTTTGATCTTTGCCATGCTCTAGCCTTGGTCAAATATATCAAGAAAGAGGGGATGTTTACAATACTTAGTTAGTCCCAATTTTTAGTTTAATAATCTTCTCTAAACAAGCTGCCAGTTAAATTTTTCTATGCTGAGCGGCTCGGTATTCTATTGTCTTTTTCATCCTAATTATTTAAAAAAATTTTTTTAAAAACCCCTTTGACATTATACCGTTTGTCTTCTATCTATTTTTCATCATTTTGGGCTAAGATAGCATCTTTATTTCTTTTTTTTGATTAATTACTCTGTTTAAATCAAAATGCTATATCTTTTACAATTCTTTTTGTTTTTTCTCAAGTTCAATAATTTCTGCACCAATTTGTCTTAGTGTTTCTATAACTTTTGTGTCAATTGTTGTTCTGTCAAACCCCTCTGTGGTTGAAGCGCTCAGCTCAATTACAATTTTTAAGTTACAATCTGGGAGTTAAAATAAAATTGTGTCCACTGTATAATTAGTATTGAAATAATCATCGAAGGAGGCTACTTAAGAATGAATAAAAACGAAATTATTGAGACTGCTAAAAAGCATGGCAAAAGAAGCAAGTATTAAATATGTATTGCTTCCTGTGATGATCCTAACCGCCCAGCTCTAAAACAACTAAAAGTAAAACTTGCTCGATTGCTTTATGTTATCGGAAAGAGCAGTATACCTTGCTAAAAATGACAATGACAAAGGTAATGGTTTTTATTGAAGTAAAACTTGCAACACCTGCCTCAAGTCTTGAAATCTCTGTCCCTCGCACACGTTACTTCCAATTTCCGACCTTCTATCCTCTTCTTTCCGCTACAAAAAAGTTGATAGTTCGTACACTGACCTTCTTATGTCTTTAGTTGTTAATGGTTATTCTTGAACGTTCCCTTGTTCAAACTTTGAAAGCTTTGAATCTTCCATATTCCGAAAATGAAATACTAAAAATCAAAGAAGACCTTAAAAATGAGCTTGAGTTTCCCAAACAAAGAGAACTTACCTGCAAGTGCTTTTGCTCTTATCATCGATGGTTAATTCAAAAGTGAAGTTAAGGTAATTGTAATTGTAAGAGCAAATTTGCTACTTGCAATGCCTGCCTCGGTATCGACTAAGAAAGGTAAAAAAGACATTTTCGGTATTCTGCCCTTTCTTCGGCAAAGAAAATAAGGCTTACCTGGATGAAAGTTTTTGACGATTTAATTACAACAGGTCTTAAAGAAGTTTTAATTGTCATAAGCGATGACTTTCCTAGTATTATAGATGCTGTCAAACTTACTTATCCTCTTTTTTACCTTTAGCTTGCTTTTGTCCACCTCCAACGAAATAGCAGAAAACATATGACAAAAGATAAAGCTTTCTGCTTTTAACAAGAGTTAAGAACAGACTTAAAATTTCTTCTTCCGATTTTTTTGATTGAGCTGTACTGAAATTTAAAGAACTTTGCAATGGATACCTTTCAAAATATCCTCGATTTTGTTGCTGCAATATCAGAAAAAGCAGAGTTTTATTCTGTCCATATGAAATACACTGAGGAATTAAGAAAGCTTTTTCTACAAACGCCGCTTTATGTGTAAATAGCATGATTGAGAAGGCAAGAAGTAAATTCAGGTGGATACTTTCGGCTGCCTGTGTCTTAGAAATTAATATTTACTTACAGAAAGAGAACTTACGCCGTACAAAATGGAAAAATGGAGTTCCCAGTATTAGAAAATGCATCAATAACATAACCCAACTTTACAACTTACGTTATAAATTGGAAACACAAAATTCTTGACAAGTCTCACTCTGCATGCCTCTTTTATCATCTCCTTCCCTATCTCGTCCATCTTCTGCTTCAATTCCATTGAATACATCGCTATATCTTTCTCACCTCTTAATATCTCCACTATCCCTTCTCCAAATCTATTTAAAAGTTCCTCTGCTTTTGCTATAATATTATCAAACATTTTGCTCCCTCCTTTGGTTTGTTTTTCCTTTCAGTTTTTTTCTTCTTTTTTTTCACTCATTATTTTATATCATTCTCTCATTTTTCCCAAGAGGAGGGAGCATTTTTTCCATCTCAAGTCCTATAAATATTTTACACTAAGTTGATCGTGAGATGTGGGAAATAGTACAACAGCGCTTAAAAGAGAGAAGGAGAAAAAGAAGTCCCAAAGCAAAGCGTGTATATCTGTTATCAGGGCTACTAAAATGTGGACTTTGTGGCGGTGCTTATGTCGGCAACAGTTATCGTGTGAGCGGTAATGGTAAAAAGTACTATCTTTACGCTTGTACAACAAAAATCAATAAAAATGCTTGCAACAATAAAGATATTCGACAAGACGTTGTTGAATCTCATGTTATAGACGTTGTAAAACGTTTTGTCTTCAACAACGACGTAATCGAACAGTTAGTTGAAGAAGTGTGTAAATACGCTAGCAAATGCAATTCTGAACAGTTGAAAGAAGTCAAGAGACCAGAAGCAGAAAAAGAGAAACTTCAAGCAAAAATCAATCGTCTACTCGATTTATATCTCGACGAGAGTATAGACAAAGCGTCGCTGCAAGCAAAAACAAAAGAACTTAAAGAGCAATTAGAGGTTATTAAACGGCAAATTGAAAACACAAAAATTGAAGACTACTCTTGGATAACAAAAGACTATGTAAGAGAATATCTACACGTGCTCAAAAAGAATTTTGAATCTGAAGATCCAAACTTACAGAAAAGCGTAATCGAAACATTTGTGGACGAGGTGATTGTTTATGAAGAGAGCATTAAAGTCACACTCAAAATTGACTTTCTTAATGTTGAGTAGGAAAATAAAGAAGGTAGGGGTAAAATTGGTAGCCCTAAGGGGATTCGAACCCCTGTCTCCGCCGTGAGAGGGCGGTGTCCTGGGCCTCTAGACGATAGGGCCACTTTTTTGGCTGCGGGACTAGGACTCGAACCTAGACAAGGTGATCCAGAGTCACCTGTGCTACCATTACACCATCCCGCAGCGTTTTTGCAACAATCAAAAAGCATTAATAATATTAGCACACACTTTTGATTTTGTAAATAGCAAAACATTGTTCGCCGATTAAAATATGAACTTAAAAAGCAAAAAGGCCAAAGAGGAAAATGCCTCTTTGACCTTATACAAGCTCTATATAGACCATCATAGCACCGTCACCTTTACGTGGACCAACCTTAATTATTCTTGTATAACCACCATTTCTTCCTTGATATCTTGGAGCTATCTTCTGGAACAGGTCATACGCAACATCTTCTTCATACAAATACCCTAAAACTCTTCTATATGATGCAAGATCCCCTTTTTTTGCTATGGTTATAAGCTTTTCAGCTATTCTTCTCAAATCCTTTGCCTTTGCTTCTGTTGTCATTATTCTACCATGCTTGAACAAAGATGTTGCCAAGTTTCTCATAAGCGCCTGTCTGTGGTCTATATCGCGTTTGAGTTTTCTTAATTTGTTCATTTCTCTTCTTCCTCCTCCTTCGGCGTGCTATCACTCTTTTTGAGGCTAAGTCCTAAACTGTGAAGTTTTTGGATGACCTCTTCTAAGGACTTTTTGCCCAGGTTCCTTACTTTCATCATCTCTTCTTCAGTCTTGTTGACAAGGTCCTCAACTGTGTTTATCCCCGCTCTTTTAAGACAGTTGTACGACCTTACTGAAAGTTCAAGCTCTTCTATTGTCATATCTAAAAGTTTATTTCTCTTCGGCGGCTCTTGTTTTACAACTGTCTCAATCTTTGTAGGAATATTAGAAAGATCAGTAAACAGGTTAAAATGCTCTATTAAAATCTTTGCGGCAATGGTTAGCGCCTCATCTGGACGAATAGTTCCGTTTGTCCATATCTCCATGGTCAACTTATCATAGTCGGTTACCTGACCAACTCTTGTATTCTCAACCTTGTAGTTGACCTTTACAACAGGTGTGTAAATAGAATCAACAGGAATAACACCTATTGGCTGGTTTGGCTGTTTGTTCCTTTCGGCTGGAATATAACCTTTTCCTTGATTAACTGTTATTTCCATAAAAAGTCTGGCATCTTGATTAAGTGTAGCAATGTGATGGTCGGGATTGCAAATCTCTATATCAGCATCTGCCTTTATATCTTTTGCTTTTACTTCGCACTCACCCTGAGCCTCAATATACATTATCTTTGGCCCTGGGGATGACATCTTGATAGCTAAGCCTTTTAAATTGAGTATTATCTCTGGCACATCTTCTAAAACCCCTGGAATTGTTGAAAACTCATGTAAAACCCCATCAATCTTAACTGCTGTGACTGCTGCACCAGGTAGTGACGACAAAAGCGTCCTTCTAAGTGCATTCCCAACCGTTATACCATAACCTCTCTCCAGAGGCTCAATAACATATCGCCCATATTTATTGTCTGGGCTCAGCTCTTCACACCTTATTGTTGGTTTTTGAAATTCTATCAACTTGATATACCCTCCTTAAAAATAATACACCACACAGACCTTTTTACGAGGGCATTTATTACTTAGAGTAAAGCTCTACTATCAGGTGTTCTCTAATTGGCATATCAATATCTTCTCTTGTTGGAAGAGCTATTACCTTTCCCACAAGGTTCTCAGCGTCCTTTTCAAGCCACTTTGGAGAAGGTTTCTTTGCATACTTCTCTTTTATCTCAACAAATCTTGTCTTAGATTTGCTTCTCTCGTCAACCTCTATCACATCGCCAACCTTTACAAGATAAGATGGAATATTCACAGTTCTTCCATTTACCTTAAAATGAGCATGAGATACTAAAACTCTTGCCTCGCCACGTGAGGAAGCAAATCCAAGTCTGTAGACAACATTGTCAAGTCTTCTTTCAAGTAATGACAAAAGATTTTCACCAGCGATACCTTTCATCTTTTCAGCCATTTCAAAATATCTTCTGAACTGGGTCTCTAAAACGCCATAAATTCTTTTTACTTTCTGTTTTTCTCTCAGCTGCATACCATATTCAGAAAGTTTCTTTCTCTCCTGACCATGCTGACCTGGTGGGTATGGTCTTCTTGCAAACGCACACTTTTCGGTATAACATCTATCACCTTTTAAGAATAATTTCATTCCTTCTCTTCTGCAGAGTCTGCAGTCTGGTCCAATGTATTTTGACAAGACAAAGCACCTCCTCTAAAATTTTATACTCTTCTTCTTTTTGGCGGTCTGCAACCGTTGTGCGGAATTGGAGTAACATCTTTTATGAGCGTTACCTCAAGCCCTGCTGCCTGAAGTGCTCTAATTGCAGCTTCTCTTCCTGCACCTGGCCCTTTTACATACACTTCAACAGTTCTCATACCGTGGTCCATTGCCATCTTTGCTGCCTTTTCTGCTGCAAGCTGAGCAGCAAACGGTGTACCTTTTTTGGTTCCTGAAAAACCACATGTTCCTGCACTTGCCCATGCAATAGCATTGCCAGATGGATCAGTAATAGTAACAATTGTATTATTGAATGTTGAATGGATGTGTGCAATACCTTTTTCAACATTCTTTCTTTCTGAACGTCTTACAGTTCTTCTTGCTGGTCTTGCCATATCAGCTTACTCCTCCTTCTTATGATTTCTTTCTCATAACACCAACAGTTTTTCTTGGACCTTTTCTTGTTCTTGCATTTGTTCTTGTCCTCTGACCACGAACAGGAAGACCTCTTAAGTGTCTCAAACCTCTATAACATCTTATATCAATTAACCTCTTTATGTTTTCTGCAATTTCAGCCCTAAGTTCACCCTCAACCTTGAAATTTTTATCTATATAGTCTCTGATTTTAGCTACCTCATCGTCAGTGAGGTCTTTTACTCTTTTGTTTGGATCAACCCCAGTATCCCTTAAAATCTGTTTTGATCTTGAAAGACCAATCCCGAATATATATGTCAGAGCTATCTCAACTCTCTTTTCTCTTGGTAAATCTACACCTGCAATTCGTGCCATCCTAAAAATTCACCTCCAATAAATTAACCTTGTCTTTGTTTATGTTTTGGGTTTTCGCAAATTATTCTTATCTTGCCCTTTCTTCTGATAATCTTGCACTTTTCGCATATAGGTTTCACAGATGGTCTGACCTTCATTCTACCTTATTCCTCCTTTTTTAAAGAGAGTTTATTTTGATCTCCAAACAATTCTACCTCGTGTCAAATCATACGGTGATAGCTGAACAACCACTCTATCACCCGGAAGTATCCTGATAAAATTCATTCTAAGTTTTCCTGACACATGGGCAAGGACTTTGTGCCCATTGTCAAGCTGAACCTGAAACATTGCATTAGGCAGTGCCTCAACCACAGTCCCTTCTAATTCAATTACATCCTCCTTGGACAGGCTTATCAACCCCCTACTCTTTTCTATTCTCAAATTCCTCTATCACTTTTGCAACCTCTACGTCAGTGAGCTTTTTCTTGAGTATCTTCTCTTTTATCTCTTCTGAGACAAACTTTGTGGGTGTTATGTGTTTATCTTTTTCTTCTTGGGTTTTTTGATCTTCCGCAGTTTTCCGTCAACAAGGTAAACATACCCATCGTCGGTTATATCAAAAATTACGAAGAATCTATTTTTATCTCTTCCCATTTTGGACAGAACAATCTGCCTATTTGAAGATCCATCTCTATTAACACCTCATAACGTAATTATCTCTGGTAAGCCCTCAGTTACGATTATGGTATTTTCATAATGAGCAGAGAGCTTACCATCGAGCGTCTTTACAGTCCAACCGTCCTTGTCAGTGTACACCTTGTAACTTCCCTCATTTAACCATAGGCTCAACTGCCAAGGTCATGTTCTTGATAAGCCTTATCCCAACTCCAGCTTTGCCAAAGTTTAGGGACCTGAGGTGACTCATGAAATTTTCTACCTATTCCATGCCCCACCAAATCCCTCACAACACTGAAGCCACGGCTTTCAACGTATCTTTGTATACTATTTGATATATCTCCAACTCTCTTGCCAGCAACCGCGTTTTTAATACCTTCAAAAAAGCTTTCTTCTGCAGTTTTTATCAAAAACCTTGCTGTCTCAGAAATCTTTCCAACAGCAAAGGTTCTTGCAGCATCAGCATGAAGTCCGTCAACACAAACTCCTACGTCTATACTGATAATATCTCCATCTTCCAGCCTTCTCATACCTGGAATTCCATGAACTACCTCGTCGTTGACTGGAGGTACATATGGAGGCAGGATACCCATACAATCCCTTAAATGATGGTATCCCGCCATTTTTAATTATATACTCTTCAGCGAATTCATCAAGCTCTTTTGTGGTGATACCTGGTCGTATAAGTTTTTCTAATTCTTTTAAAACCATAGCAACAATTCTGCCAGCTGCTCTCATACTATCAAAGCTCAGCTTCTGATTTTATAGTAATCATTTTCGGTCTTTTCTCCTTTATTGTATGCCAAGTGCTTTTAAGACCTCTTTTGTTGTATCAGCTATTTCTTCCTGACCGTAAACTACAACAAGCAAACCTTTTGCTTTGTAATAATTCAATCAATGGCTGTGTTTGTGCATGGTAAACTTCCAATCTCTTTTTGGACAGTTTCTTCTTTATCATCTTCTCTTTGATAAAGTTCTCCACCACATACATCACATACACCTTCTTTTTGTGGTGGCCTGTAGATTACATGGAAGCTCGCACCACAGTTTTTACAAATCCTTCGCCCAGACATTCTTTCTAAAATCTTTTCGTCTGGAACTTCAATATCCAAAACCTTGTCAATCTTCTGTCCAAGTTCTTGAAGTACCCTTATCAAGTGCTTCTGCCTGGGCAATAGTTGCGTGGAAAACCATCTAACAAAAATCCATTTTTGCAGTCCTCTTTTGAAATCCTGTCCTTGACAATTTCAATCACTATCTCATCTGGAACCAAAAGACCTTTGTCCATATACTCTTTTGCCTTTTTTCCAAGCTCAGTCTCATTTTTTACATTTTCCCTCAAAATGTCACCTGTTGAGATATGAGGTATCGAGAATCTTTTGCTCAAATATTCTGCCTGAGTGCCCTTTCCAGCACCCGGTGCACCTAAAAGTATAAGCCTCATCTTTTCTATACCTCCATACTACAATAATCCACTCTTTTTAGCTCAAGAAGCCTTTGTAGTGACGCAACAGCATCTGAGCTTCCATCTGCCTTATCGTCTCAAGCGCAACACCCACAACAATCAGCAAGCTTGTTCCACCAAAATAAATGTTAAGCTGATGTTTGAACATAAGTCCAACCAATGTTGGCAAAATAGCAATAAATGCCAAGAACAGTGCACCAGCAAAGGTAACTTTTGAAAGCACTCTTGTTATGAAATCTACAGTTGGTTTGCCAGGTCTGATACCTGGAATGAATCCTCCATTGTTTTTCAAATTGTTGGCAATCTCAACAGGATTAAATACAATTGCTGTGTAAAAATAAGTAAACCCTATTATGAACAATGCATAGAAGAATGTATACCAAAACGAACCTGATGAAAAGTATGCTTTTACAAATTTATAAAAGCCTGAATTTGGGAAAAATTGAGCAATTGTTGTTGGAAGCATCACAAGCGAAATTGCGAAGATTATAGGAATAACACCTGCAATATTGACCTTTATAGGAATGTGTGTGCTCTGTCCGCCATAAACTCTTCTTCCAACAACCCTCTTTGCGTATTGAACAGGTATTCTTCTTTCACCTTCTTGAATAACTATAATAAATATGATAATTGCAAGTGCCATTACTATAAACAAAATCACACCAATAATACTTGTGAGTGAAAACTCATTGAGCTTTGCAACATAGTTCCAAAGAGAAACTGCTCCGTTTGGAATTCTTGAAATAATACCTGCAAATATCAAAAGCGAAATACCATTTCCTATACCATTTTCTGTTATCTGTTCGCCAATCCACATTAAAAATACAGTTCCAGCTGTAAGAGCAATTGTTATTGTAATAAAACCTAAAAATCCCTGACCCTGAGCTGTAATAACTGGAACACCACCGGTGAGTGCACTTGCGTTCTTAAGTCCAAAATAGATACCAACTGCTTGGATAAACGCCAAAATAGCAGTTCCATATCGTGTCCACTCAGCAAGCTTCTTTCTGCCCTCTTCTCCCTGTTTTGCAAGTTCTTCAAGAGCAGGTATAGCAATTGTTAAAAGCTGCATAATAATGGAGGAGTTAATATATGGAGTTACGCTCATCGCAAATATACTCATATTTTTAAATGTTCCACCTGCAACAACATCAAAAAAACCAAGCATTGTAAGGTCATTTATAACCTTTGCCAAAGCATCCCTATCAATATAGGGGACTGGGATGAACGCCCCCAGTCTGAAAACAAGTATCATGAAAAGTGTAAATAGAATCTTTCTTCGAAGGTCGGGCAGCCTCCACGCATTCTTTATAGTTTCAAACACTTTAAATCACCTCTACCTTTCCTCCAGCAGCTTCTATCTTCTTTCTTGCACCTTCTGAAACTTTCTGCACTTTAACTGTCAGCCTCTTTGTCAGCTCTCCTCTTCCCAGTATCTTCACGCCGTCTTTTTCTATCTTGCTTATAACCCTTTCCTTCAAAAGAAGCTCAGGTGTGATTACAGTGTCATTGTCAAACCTCTCAAGCTTTTCTACATTAACTTCAGTATACACCTTTTTATTAATGTTTTTAAAGCCCCTCTTAGGAATTCTTCTGGTAAGTGGCATCTGCCCACCTTCAAAACCAGGTCGAACACCACCACCAGAGCGTGCCCATTGACCTTTGTGACCTCTTGTCGAGGTCTTACCGTGACCAGAACTTTCGCCTCGTCCCACTCTTTTTCTGCTTTTCTTAGAACCTGGTGCAGGTTTGAGTTCGTAAAGCTTCATAACAAAAAACCCTCCTTTTTACTTGAGTATCTCTTCTAATGTCTTTCCTCTGATTCTTGCAACATCTTCTGGACGTCTCAGCTGTTTTAATGCCTCAATTGTTGCATGAACAACATTTGCAGGGTTGTTAGAACCAAGGCTCTTTGTTCTTATATCTTTAATACCAGCAAGCTCA
>Ga0074394_1017_pt1 | contig 31232 bp, 28 predicted proteins | sample YelNatPoosite2B6_FD_65461 | JGI IMG/M metagenome (GOLD analysis project Ga0074394, IMG submission 65461) | Hot spring thermophilic microbial communities from Obsidian Pool, Yellowstone National Park, USA - site 2 B6 (version 4) (version 4) | ecosystem: Environmental > Aquatic > Thermal springs >...
TTGCAAATAAAGTCTTTGCAGTTGACATCAATTTTCATCCTCTTTTGAAAGCAAAAGAGCTTTCTAAGAAAGAAAATGTAGATGATAAAATAGAGTTTTTGCTTGGCAACGGATTTGACCCAATTGAAGAAGAAGTTGATGAAGCTGTTATAGCAGGAATGGGAGCGGAAAACATATGTAGTATTTTATCTGAAGCAAAAGATAGAATATCTAATACTACTTTGATATTACAGCCAATGAAAGATATTGAACTTTTGCGAAAATGGTTGTTTGAAAATGGTTTTGACATATTGAAAGAAAAGGTTGTAAAAGATAAAAACAGATTTTATGTTATTATAAAATCTACCTTCTTGCTGGATAAAATTTCTTTTACAGACAAAGATATTTACATTGGAAGATACATTATTGACAGAACAGAAGAAGGTTATGAATTTCTTTTGAAAATTAAGGAGAAAATGCAAAAAATATTTAAGATGAAAACAATAAATTTTTTGGACACCTCGCATGAAGAAAAGATTTTAACTATGCTTGAGGAGGAATTGAAAAAGTGGTAAGTGTTCAGGAAATAGTTTCTTTTCTAGAGACCTATTTTCCCAAGAAGCTTTCATACGAATGGGATAACTGCGGTCTTCAGGTTGGAAGTTTTTCAGACAAGGTAGATTCGATTTTAGTCTGTATTGATATAACCGAAGAGGTTATAAAAGAAGCATTAGAAGTTGGGGCAAAGCTTATAATTTCTCATCATCCTCTTATTTTTCAGGGAATTAAAAGCATAAAAGATGACACACCAGAAGGAAAGATTATTATAGATGCCATCAAGAACGGCATAAATATATACTCTGCTCACACCAGTGCAGATGTCTCAAAACACGGTATAAACCACTGGCTTGCCAAACTCTTAGGGCTTGAAAAACATTGAAGGTTTGAGCATAGAACAAAAAAATGGGTATTATAAAGTTGTTGTGTATGTGCCTGTAGATTATGCTGAAAAATGTTTTTAGAGGCTATGGCAAATGAAGGTGCAGGTTTTGTTGGAAAATATAGTCACTGTTTTTTTGCAGTTGAAGGTGAAGGTACATTCAAGCCTCACGAAGGTGCAAATCCTTTTTTAGGTCAAGTAGGAAAGATAGAGAAGGTTAAAGAGGTGAAGCTTGAGAGTATAGTACCTGAGGATAAGCTCAAAAATGTGATAAAATCGATGTTAAAAGCTCATCCTTATGAAGAGGTCGCATATGACATATTACAGGCTTGAAAATGAAATATCATATGAAAGTTTAGGAGTTGTTGGTAAAAGAGAAGTTTTAGCAAAAGAGCTTATTTTGGAGCTGAAAAAAAAGCTAAATCTTGACTTTGTAAGAGCAAGTATTCAAAAAGATGTTTTTAAAAAGATAGCCATTGTCAGTGGTTCTGGTAAGGACCTTATAAAAGATGCATATTTCAAGGGTGCAGACTGTCTTATCACAGGGGAAGTTGGTCATCAACGGGATTTTGCTGGCAAAGTCGCTATCCATGAGCATAATAGAGCTTGGTCATTATGAGAGTGAGAAGGTATTTGTGGATATAGTTTACAACCTTTTTGAGGACTTTAAGAAAAAAGATGAGCTGAAGATACACAAGTCCAAAATCAAAACCAGCTTTACAAATATTTACTAAAATTTAAATTTCAAAATTGTGCACAAAGAGGGTGAAAAAGGCACATGAGCGAGTTTATAAAAAAGAGAATAAGAGAACTTGTTGATCTTATCAATTATCATGATTATAAATACTATGTTGAAGATAATCCGGAGATAAGCGACTATGAATATGATATGTTATATCGTGAGCTTGTTGAGCTTGAAAAGCAATACCCTGAATATGTTTTACCTGATTCTCCCACTCAAAGGGTTGGTGGAAAGGTAAAAGAAGGGTTTAAAGAGGTAGTACATCGGGTGCCTCTTCTTTCGCTTTCAAATGTGTTCAATGAGGGGGAACTTTACGATTTTGACAGAAGACTAAAGGAACTTCTTGGGACGCTTGATTTTGACTATGTTGTTGAATACAAGATTGATGGGCTATCTGTTGCGCTTGAGTATGAAAATGGTCTTTTTGTCAGAGGTGCAACCCGTGGTGATGGGAATATAGGCGAGGATGTGACAGAAAACTTAAAGACTATAAGGTCTATTCCGCTTAGGCTAAAAGAAGACGTCTCCATCGTTGTGCGTGGAGAAGTTTTCATGCCAAAGGATGAGTTTATAAAGCTCAACCAGGAAAGGGAAGAGAATGAAGAGCCTCTTTTTGCAAATCCACGAAATGCAGCGGCAGGGTCGCTTCGTCAGCTTGACCCAAAAATAACAGCCCAAAGAAAGCTTGATATATTTGTCTTCAATGTTCAGTGGTGTGAAAAAGAGCTTGAAACACATGCAGAGGCGCTTGAGTTTTTAAGACATCTGGGATTTAAAGTTTCACCTGATTATGTTGTTTGCAGAGATATTAAAGAAGCATTTGAAGCTATAAAGAAGATTGAAGAAAAAAGGGACTTACTTCCTTTTGAGATAGACGGTGCTGTTGTGAAACTGAACCAGCTAAGACTGCGAGATGTTGCAGGAGAAACAGCAAAATCACCCAGATGGGCTGTTGCTTATAAATTCCCTCCAGAGAAAAAAGAGACAAAGCTTTTGGATATTGAGGTCAATGTGGGACGCACAGGTATTCTAACACCAACCGCAATTTTGGAGCCTGTAAGAATTTCAGGCTCTGTTGTCTCAAGAGCCACTCTTCATAACATGGATTATATAAGACAAAAAGATATTAGGATTGGCGATACTGTTATAGTACAAAAAGCTGCAGAGATTATACCTGAGGTTGTTGAAGTTGTGTTTTCAAAGCGAACAGGACAAGAGAAAATTTTTGAGATGCCCAAAAAATGTCCTGTTTGTGGAGCAGATGTTATAAAATTTGAAGATGAGGTTGCTTACAGGTGCACAGGTGTTGAATGCCCTGCTAAAAGTTACAGGTTAATTTTGCACTTTGTTTCACGCGATGCAATGGACATCGCTGGCATGGGCGAAATGATTGTAAAAACCTTGTTTGAAAGAGGTCTTATAAAGACTCCTGCTGATATTTATTATTTGAAGTTTGAAGACTTGGTAAATTTAGAGCGTTTTGGTGTAAAGTCAACAAATAATTTGTTGAAAGCTATACAGGCATCTAAAAACAGACCGTTAGACAGGCTAATATATGCGCTTGGAATAAGGCACATTGGGCAAAAAGCTGCAAAGACTCTTGCTGAGCATATATCGTCTATAGATGACCTTTTTACTATAACAGAAGAGCAGCTTTTAAGTCTTCCTGACTTTGGTGAAAAGATGGCAAAAAGCGTTGTGACATTTTTCAAGCAGGAACAGACAAGACATCTAATAGAAAGGCTAAAAGCAGCTGGTGTAAATACTGTTTCTGAAAAGAAAGCAAAATCAGATATTTTAAAAGGCTACACATTTGTTTTGACAGGAGCTTTGTCAAAGTATAGTAGAAATGAAGCGAAAGAGATTTTAGAAAGTCTTGGTGCAAAGGTGACAGAAAGTGTTTCTAAAAAGACAACAGCTGTGATTGTAGGTCAGGACCCAGGAAGCAAATATACAAAGGCTCAGCAGCTTGGTGTGAAGATTTTGAACGAAGAGGATTTTGAAAAGTTAGTTAAAGCTTCATCCCGCGAGGAAGTAGAAAAGATGTTGATGGAGTGAGTTCGTTTGCCAAACACAAAAAGAAAAAGGATAAACAGGCTCAGGTTTATAATAAATGTCTTTGTAAAACATGGTTTTGGTTATATCTTTAGCAGCACACCGCTTGTAAAATTTAAAAGGTTTTCTGATAACAAGGCAAACAGGGGACAGAGGCTCAAAAATGCTTTAGAGGAACTTGGAACAACTTTTATAAAGATGGGGCAACTTCTTGCAAACAGACCTGACCTTGTGCCTGAGGATATTATAGCAGAGCTGAAAAATCTTCAGGAAAAGGTAAAACCATTTTCCTTTGATGAAGCAAAGAATATTTTAGTCAGAAACGATATTTTTGATAAGTTTGAGTATATAGAAAAAGAGCCAATTGCAACAGCTTCGATTGGTCAGGTGCACATAGGTTATTTAAATGGCAAAAAGGTTGCTGTAAAAATACGAAGACCTAATGTTGACTATGAGGTTAAGACTGATATAGAGATATTAAAAAGAATAAGCGCGATTTTAGATAAATATTCACCAGTAAGGAATATTGTGAGTTTTTCGGCTATAGTTAATGAAGTTGCAAATGTGCTTTTAAAAGAGATAGATTTCAGGTTTGAACAAAACAACATAAAAAAACTTAGGAGAGCTCTTTCAGCCAAGGAAGTTATTATTCCTGACATATATGAGGAGCTTTGCTCTGAAGAGGTGCTTATTACAAGTTTTGTTGAGGCAAAGACATTAGGTACTATAGAGGTTGAGAAAATTCCCTTGATAGAGAGAATGAAACTTGGTAAAAAACTTGTAAATCTGTATCTTTCGCAGATATTTGAGCTGGGAGTATTTCATGCAGACCCTCATCCAGGTAATATTTTAATTACAGACAATTTTGAAATTGCTTTTGTGGATTTTGGGATGGTAGGATATCTCAGTAGGCAGGATAGAGAAAATCTTTCTAATTTACTTTTGGGAATAGTTCTGAATGATAAAAAAAGGACATTAAAGGCTTTTAAAGAGCTTGGAATAATTCAAAAAGGCATTGATGCCAACAAATTTTACAATGATATTGAAAGTATTGTTAATCACTATATAAACCAGCCCATCAGTTCTATTAAGGTAGCAGATGTGTTCAATGATGTGTTTAAGCTTACGTTTAGGTATAAGCTAAAAATTCCGCAGCAGTTTGTTCTGTTTGGCAGGACGCTCAGCCTTCTTGAGAATGACATTGCTCTTTTGAAAGTTGATTTAAGTATTTTAGAAGCGATTTTGCCCTATGTAAACAGGCTTGTGTTCAAAAATAGGCTTTCCAAACTCAGCGTTGCTAATTTGTTTAACATCTTGTCATCTTACTTTAGTTTACTTGAGTTTTTGCCCAAAAAGACAGAGACAATATTAGAAAAGCTTGAAGAGGACGAACTTACAGTTAATATCGAAATTAAAAACATAGACAAGATTCTGCACCAAATGGAAAGACTTGCAAACAAGGTTTCGCTTTCGGTTATTCTTCTTTCAGTTAGCATAATAATTGCAGGTATGACGGTTGGAGGTTTGCTTTCCCCAGCCTTGTATAAAACAATTTTATCAGCATGGTATTTATGGGCTTTAAGATTGGGTATATTAATATTGATTATTCTTATTATCATTATGCTTGTTATGATTATAAGGAAAGAAAAATGATATTTATGGAGGTGTAAAAAATGAAAGATTTATTAGAAAAGATTATCAACATCGGGCTTGGAGTTTTTGCCATCTCAAAAGAGAAAGTAGAAAAATTTGTGAATGAGCTTGCTGAAAAAGGTGAGATTAGCAAAAATGAAGTGCAGGAAATGGTAAATAAGATTTTAGAAAAGGGTGAGGAGCAGAAAAGGGAGCTGAACGATTATATTGCAAAACAGGTTGAGAACATTTTAAACAAGATGAACCTTGCAACAAAATCAGAAATTATATCAGAGGAGAGAATAAGAGAAATAATAAGAGAAGAACTTTCAAAGCAAAAGAATGAGTAGAAAAATCACATCATTTTTTTTTTGACATTTACACAAAAAAGATTTATAATAAAATTAAAACATACTATTTCGATTGGAATTGGAGGTATATTAATGATTCATAACAGTATTTTAGAACTGATTGGTAAAACGCCTCTGGTAAGACTAAATAAGCTTTCAAAAGATCTTGATGCAGAGATAGTGGCAAAAGTAGAATATTTTAATCCGGGAGGAAGTGTAAAAGATAGAATTGGACTTGCTATGATCGAAGATGCTGAAAAGAGGGGGTTAATAAACAAAGATACAGTTATAATTGAGCCAACAAGTGGCAATACAGGTATTGCTCTTGCTATGGTTTGTGCTGTTAAAGGGTATAAGCTTATTCTAACAATGCCAGAGACAATGAGCATTGAAAGAAGAAAACTTCTAAGAGCATACGGTGCCCAGATAGTTTTGACACCCGGGGAAAAAGGCATGAAAGGCGCAATTGAAAAGGCTTTTGAGATTTATAGTTCAACTCCTAATGCATTTATGCCACAGCAGTTTGAAAACCTTTCAAACCCTGAAATTCACAGAAAAACAACCGCACTTGAAATTTGGAATGATACAAATGGTAATGTTGACATATTTGTTGCTGGGGTTGGCACAGGTGGAACAGTCACAGGAGTAGGTGAGGTTTTGAAAGAGAAAAAGCCGTCTGTTAAGATTGTGGCAGTTGAACCTTTTGATTCTGCAGTTTTATCAGGAGAAACTCCGCGTCCTCATAAAATACAGGGAATTGGGGCGGGATTTGTTCCAAAGGTATTGAATACGAAAATATATGATCAAATAATAAAGGTAAAATCTGAAGATGCGTATGAGATGTCGAGATATTTAGCAAGAGAAGAAGGTATTTTAGTTGGAATATCATCTGGTGCAGCACTCTATGCTGCTGTTGAAGTTGCCAGAAAACAAGAAAATAAGAAAAAGATGATTGTTGTTCTTCTTCCAGACACTGGAGAGAGGTATTTGTCTACTGATTTGTTTGATGTTGGGATATAATAGAAATTAAGGCTCTATGCCTCCTTAGACTGACATAGAGCCTTTTTCATTTTCTTCTTTCCATTTTTTGTATGCGATCTTTGCTATACCGCCTGCAATATGGGTTTTTTCGCTGTTTTCTGAGTTTTCTAATTTCATTTGAGCATATTCAGGTTTGCTTTGCAAGATTGTCTTTGCTGTTTGGCTGCTTATTCCTAAAAACTCAGCAATTTCGTCTGCTGATTTGTTTTCTTCGTTATGAAGATAAATCACAAATATTGCTTCCATCAATGATGCAAGCCATGTAAGTCTCTTATATTCAACAAGTTTTTTAGGACCACCTAAGATGTCTATAGCAATCATAAATATTTCTTTTATCACCTTATCCATATCTTGTTTTAAAAGCTCAATTTTTTTCATGGCTTGCACCCCCTCCTGTATAATCTTTTAGTTTTTTTCGTTTAAATTCGAATTTGTAATACTTGTAAGAGGATATAAAACCTTTATAAGTCCTGTTTGTTCTATTTCAAAGACATATGTTTTTGAATCGTGACCACACATTCTGCAGCCATCAACCCTCAAAAGACGTATAACCTCGCCAATTGGTTTTTTGAAAGTAGAGCTGTCAAACTTGTTCATGATAACCTGTTTTGAAAATACAATTGTACCATCTACAATGTGGCTCACAGCATATCCGCCTGCCGCCTCAGCTGACAGGTGTTCTTGTCCACTTCTCTTCTGTGAAATCATAAGGGTGGTAAGTTTTTTTGATTTCAAAAAGTTATAAATTGTTCTTACGATCTCTCGAGCATAGATTTCCTTTGATTCAAAAAATCCAGTAATAGAGTCAATAACCACATTTTTTATGTTAAACTTTGATGCAGCATTATCAATAGTCTTTATAAAATTGTTTATGTTTCCACGTATGTTAAAGTCTCTTGTAACATCAAGTATATAGATGTTTTCTTCCACTTTAGATTTGTCGATATTCATTGCATTTGCACGAAATAACAGTGATGAATACAAAAACTCAGCAGGTGTCTCAACAGTAACATACAATACATTATTTCCCTCATTTGCCTGCGTAACTGCAAACTGTTCAGCAAAAAGGCTTTTACCTGTGTCTGCAACACCACTTACGTTTATGACCGAGTACGCAGGAATCCCACCGAGTGGTTTTATCACAGGTTTTTCCTGGTCTTTTGAAAACTCAAGCTTGTAAAATAACTTGTCTATCCCTTCAACTCCTGTCTTTACACCAAAAAGTTCAGGTGCATTTTTTGATAGGTCTTTGAGCTTCACAGCATCTTGTAGAATAGTTGTCTCTTGAGTTTTTGGAGCTGCTGTATCTTGAGTTTTCTGAGCTGTGGTTTCTTTTGCTGCCACTTTATTGCACCTCCTTTCTTTCTTTAAAGGAGGACCGTACCACCTTCCAATATTAAATATTATTACAAATTAATACTTTGTCAAGGTCAGAAAAAGTCAAATTTTTTAAAATTTTTTTGATTTTTTCGGACATTTGCTCTTTAATTTGGGCTTTTTCTTCTGAAAACTATTATTTGCTCTTTTTCTTAATTTCTGAAATACAAAACTATTGTTGTTGATCTGAAGGATTTTTTGTTATAAAATGTTATTGTTATAAATATTCAAGTTTGGTTTATAAACAATGAGAGGTGGAGTTTTGTGCTGTGGATTAAAAACGTCATAGCAAATCTGATATTTTTGATATTATATTTTTCTGTTATGACAGGGCTCAAAATATATATTGTGTCAAGGTATGAAAAAAGTGTGGAGAAAGAGAAGGAAGCAACTAAGTTAAACACATTTTTAATAAGATCAATATTTTTGGTTAATTTAATATTTGGTGTAGCTGGTAGTATATTTATTATAGTATTAAATTCCAATAAATTTACTTTTTCCAGGCACTTTTATTTATTCATAATCTATTTTATTGAAATCTTTATAATTTCAATCTTTTTTGCAACCTCTATTCAAGCTAAAATTTTAAATCAAAAGTTAAAAAATGCATTTTTTCTGCGACAAATTGTGTCTGGATTTTTGGGTTTAGTTTTGATGTTTGGTATAATCTTTTTGCCTATTGTTCAAATTTCGAGGACAGGGGATATCAAATATTTATATTTTTTGTCTGTTGCCATTTTTGTCGGTAATTACTTATTTTACTTAGTAATTTTTAATCTGCAGTATCCGAAAAGAAAACTCAAAGAAAATGAAGGGAAGATAATAAAAGAAACTTTAAAAAAATTTGAAATTGAATCAATCGAGATAGAAGTTCTTGATACACTTGGTCAAAAGTTTGCAAATCTTTTTGCAGCAGGTTTGTTCAAACAAAAGCTTTTGGTAACCTCATATGCTTTAGAGAACCTAAAGGAAGAAGAAATTAAAGCAGCTGTAGTTCACGAAATTGGTCATATTAAAGCAAAACATGGACAGAAAATTCTATATGGCTGGTTTCTTGCAATACTTTATTACTTAAGTTTTGTGTTTGGTCTTGAAAGTATCGTCAAATTTTTTGTTCCAAATTTTGAGTTTTACAGATCCATCCAAATTATTATTTTTTTAACTGGAACTGTTCAATTCTTATTTTTACCTAGCTTTATTAGCCGAACTGCCGAAATAGAAGCTGATTTGTTTGTTTTGAAAAGTGGTATAAAAAGAGAAGAGTATGAAAGTGCTCTAAAAACTTTGTATGCTATCAATTACATAAAAGGTGATATTTCGAATGCTTTAGAAAAAGTTCAGTCACACCCTTCGCTCAAAAATAGGATTAAGATCTTAGCTGAAGCTGAAAACAAATTGAAAAGGGAAGATGAGCACAAATTAGACAAAATTTGTAATAACTTAACAGCAGCCTGTGCATTATTTGCCACTGTTTATCTTATCTTTGGTGTTATTTTATCCTAATAAGATGTTAAAAGTTGGTTACAAGATACTGAAAAGATAAAAATAAAACAAAGAAAAGGTTTAGCTTAACAAATACAGTTCTCTGTTTATGAAATAGTTTGTGTGTGTTGATAGGAATTGATCAAAATATAAAAATCAGCGGGAATATTGATTGACAAAATAGTTAATAAAAATAAAAGTTTCAGAGATAACTCTTAGCATATTTGCTCTTTTGAAAAAACTGTTTAAATGAGGAGCTGATTTAATGCCTACGCTAAAGAAGCTAATGTGTTTAGCGACAGCAGCTGTCCTTATTTTTGCTTTAATGGTTGGGTGCACAACTGAACAATTCCAATTGGATAAAGAAACTGAAATTTCAAAAAAGCCAATGTTAGAAAAGAAGAATGGTATTTCTTCACTGCCAAATACACCAGAACAAAGTTACAAAGAAAGTCTCATAAATAGCCATGGTAAAACGATAGGGGAAAGAATAAAAGTACCAAAAGAATATGAAAGAGTTGAAGTTCCAAGAGGATCTTTTGCTGAGTTTTTAAGGAATCTACCTCTCAAACCCCATGGCGCAAAGGTGAAGTACTATAATGGTGAAGAAAAACCAAACAACGTATATGTTGCAGTAATTGACATGGATGTTGGCACAAGAGATTTGCAGCAATGTGCAGACGCTGTTATAAGGCTCTATTCAGAGTATCTTTATAAGAACAAGCAATATGACAAAATTCATTTTAACTTCACAAATGGCTTTAGAGCTGATTTTAGAAAGTGGATGCAGGGTTATAGAATCAAAGTTGAAGTGAATAAAGCTTATTGGGTAAAGAAGACTGGATACTGTGATGATTATGCGTGCTTTAGTTTAGAAAGTATCTTGACATGGTATTTGCATATGCTGGAACACTATCACTTTCTCAGGAAATGCAAAAAATACCTCTGAGTGATTTGCAAATTGGAGATGTATTTTTAAAAGGGAGCGACCCTGGACATTGCGCTGTGGTAGTTGATATGGCTCAAAATCCAAAAACAGGCGAAAAGATATTCCTGCTTGCTCAAAGTTACATGCCAGCCCAAGACATTCACATCTTAAAGAATCCAGCAAGTGATGATGACAATCCCTGGTATTCAATAAACTTTGGTGATATTTTAATAACACCAGAGTGGCAGTTTACAAGAGATCAGGTATATAGGTTTGAGGAGTAGAAAAAGAAGGAAATCTTTCAGAGACTTTGTTCAGCGAATTTTATTAGTAGCTATAGGAATATAAGAGAGAGGATGTAAGCAATATATTAGCAGAATAGGATGAGTTCAAGACAAATAATATGAAGCAAAAAAAGCAGAAGCGATAGTAGAGTTATCAAGCTTGAAGTATAAAGGCGAATTTAAGAGAAGCATATTTAAAAGAGATTTGTAGCAAGGAAAACAAAGAAGAAAAAATATTACAAGAAATTATGAGAAAAAATATTAATAAGAAGACAAAAAGCAGAAAGCAAGGAATAAAGTTTTAATTTTAACAAGTTAAATAAAGTTAGTTTGACATTTGTAATGTTAATAGTCTTAGGGATTGAAGATTGCTTGAAAATAAATACAGTTTTTTTAAATAAAAGAATTCCCTGCGGACTCTTGATATTATTGCGTTAAATCCTCATATTGACATGTTGTCCAGGTATAGTATATAATTAAAACAAATTTTACATATAAGATATAAAAAATTAAGATGAGTAAGTTAAAAGTGCTTCAAAAATTGCTTCAAGAAATGCCTGATAAAAGTGAAATACTTTATTTGCTTGGGCTTGAATATGCGGAAAATGGTGAGAGTGCTGCTGCTATGAATTATTTTATAGCAGCGTTGAAGAGGTGTGATGAGAAAGAACTTGAGCTTTTAATTGTAGATGCTATGAGTAGTGTTGTTAAAAAAGAGAAGGTTCCACAAATGGATTTAAAAGAGAATTCTGAAATTTCCGATATGCAAGAAGAAAATAAGATGGTGAAAATTGAAGAGTATTCAAATTTTCCAAAAGAGTACTTAGAAGTAGGTCATGAAGTTGAAGCAAATGATGAGTTTGATGAAGATAAGGAAATTATGAAAGAAAAGGGATATAAAGAAGCTAACAAGGAAGAATTGGTAGAGGAATTTGAAGATGGCGAGGAAGCAAACGATAATGATAAATATTTAGGAAATATTATTGATTTTCAAGTTTTTAAAACCAAAAAAGAAATAAATAAATTTGTAAAAGAAAGGGAAGAAAAAGTTACTTTTAGTGATATTGGCGGCTATGAAGAGTTAAAAAATATGCTAACTATAAGAATTATAAAACCTCTTTTTAATCCATCTATTTTCCAAAAATTTAGAAAAAAAATAGGTGGGGGTATTCTCTTTTATGGACCACCAGGCTGTGGAAAGACCTTTTTTGCACGGGCTTTAGCAGGTGAGTGTAATTTGCATTTTTTAGCTGTTAACATTTCTGATATACTTGATCCGTATATTGGGCAAAGCGAAAAAAACTTAAAAGAAGTTTTTGAGTATGCTCGCATTCACAAACCGTGTGTACTTTTCTTTGATGAAGTTGATACATTTGGCTATAGCAGAATAAAACAAAGGCAAGAGTCCTTCCGAGTACTCACAGATGAATTACTATTGCAGATGGACGGTTTCAAATCTGAAAATGAAGGAATACTTGTTATTGGTGCTACTAATACTCCATGGGATTTAGATATGGCTTTATTAAGACAAGGAAGATTTGACAGGTTGATATTTGTTCCACCTCCTGATTTAGAAGCTCGAAAAGAAATTTTTAGAGTAAAGTTGATTGGAAGACCTGTAGATGGTGAGATAAATTACGATTTATTAGCGCAAAGGACTTCTTTCTTCTCGGGAGCGGATATCGAAAATGTAGTAGAAACTGCTGCAGAAACGATTATAGATGACATATTGAATGGAGGAAAAGAAAGAGGAATAACAACTGAAGATTTGCTCAAAGCAATTGAAAATGTTAAGCCTTCGACTATTGAATGGCTGCGCATAATGAAAAACTATATTACTTTTGCAAACGAAGATGGAAGGTTTGATGATGTTGCAAAGTTTATTAGTAAATACTGCAAACATTTATAAATTTAGGTGGTGAGAAGAGATGGAAGGTAACAAGGAACTTTTTGAACCTATATTAGAAGATTATGAGGCTAAAAGAATTTATAAGTCTCAAAACTTTTGGTGGGTAGCTATTTTTGCGGGTATTATACCTTTAGCAGCTGTTTGTATTGGAAACTTAAAAACAATGGGTGTCAGCAAGAAAATAATTAATGTGTTTATATTATTAGCTATTTTATTCTATGCCGCTGAAGCTTGTGTTATTACTTATGAAACAATTACATCAGTAAGAGAAAGAAATACTAAACAGTACGTTGAAAACTTCAGGAAACGGTTAAAGCAATCAAATGAGATTGCGAATGAAAAAGGAAATGATATTAAATCTTACAAGAAAATTATAGTAAGATTGTTAAATGTACTGTATTTGCTTTTTTATAAAATCTTAGAAAGAAAACAGATTGTATATTATAATGCTGTAAAAAATAATTTTTACAAGTCAATGGCGACTGTTGTGTTTATAGGAATTATAATACAATTAGGCATAGCATTAGCTATAGGAGCAGTAGCTGTTAAATTAGTATGGGGGTTATGAGATGTGTGGAGAGAACTCGTCTTACATTATTTAGAAAGTGGAAATTATAAAAAGGCACGTGAAGTTATTCAAAACATTTTACAAGAAGACCCTTTTAATGCAGAAGCATATATTCAGCTTTCAGCTATAGAATTGAAATCTAATAATTTGAAGAAAGCAGAAGATTATGTTAAAGAAGCTCTGAAAATTGATTCTAATAATAAAGTTGCATGGGCTGTTTTAGGGCAAATTTATCACCATCAAAAAGATTATTCTCAGGCTGAAAGGTGTTATTTGCAAGCTTTAAAGATAGATAATGTTTATGTAGAAGTCTTAGCTTGTTACAGTGAACTTTTGATTGAAACAGGTTTTATTGAAAAGGGCTTAGAGATTTTACAATATGCCAAGTCTTTGGAACCTACGAATGATTTAGTCTTAGAAAATGAATTTTTTATAAATCTTTACAATAGAAATTTTGAAAAGGCTAACAAGACAATTAAAAAAATGTTTACTTCTTTAGGTAAAATCAGCAGTATATATAAGTTATTAATTTTGCTTGAAGTCAGTAGAGGAAACTTCAAAAAGGCGTATAATTATGCTAAGCTTGCTTGGCAAGAATATCCAAATAACCAAGATATGCTTATGGTTTTGGAGTATTTGAAAATGCTAAATTCGCCTTTGCTTTGCTTCAACCGCCTTTTCTATAAGTTGCCATATGAATTATTTTATATCTTATTTTTAGGTGGTTTTTTGTTATTAAGTTTAATGAAAATGTATATACTGGTTGCTATTTGGGCTATTGCATTTGGCTTTATTTATATGATGGTATTAGTAATGCCGATTATATATAAATTTGGGAAAATTACTAAAAAAACTTTTACAAGATTGTTTTACAAAGGAAAATATTAATGTTAACTCCGCGTTTTACATATGACTAACAAGATAAGCATACCAAAGTACATTTTCTTGTCATATTTGTGTTTTCAACAGGTGCAGAGATTCATCTTTTGGATGTGCAAAGTACGCAACTTTACCTAAGCACTATTCATAACTTAAGAATACTCCAGTAATAATCTCTTAACACAAGATTTTCAACTTTGAGGAATATACTACAAGTATTACCATAATTAAAAATAGAAATAATTTAGACTGTATTTCAATTGACGGGGAACAAAAAAATTTGAATTAACACTTCATCTGCTAATTTAAAAAAGAAACAGAGGTAAGAGAGACTTATTGATAGATAGACTATGTTTAGAACGGGAAAAGATATTGGGAAATATCCAAGGCTAAATCAATAGTAATGGTTATTTAAAAGGATTTGGAGAGCAATAGAGTCTGAGAGCAACTCATAGATTAAAATTTTGTTCGATGTTCAAAGAAGTTTTTTAAGTTGTTCTTGCCTGAGTCTAATGTTTTCAAGAGTCACAGACAAAGCTAAGCTATTTGATACAGCTAAAGGAACAATGGACAAGGGTTAGTAAAGCTTCGGAAGGTTATTTCAAATTATTTCAATAGTATTGAAAGAGGTTGTTGAATAAAAGAAATAACCATATAAAGTAAACATAGTAACAAATGAAAAAAAGCCCCTTGTGTTATAATTTAATTTAAGAGAAAACAACCACAAAACACAAGCATTCCTGTAATGAACGAAAATGAGTGAAAATGACGAAAAATGAGATTTGAAAAGATAAGGTACCTCCTGGTAAAATACAGAATGTAAGTTGTACAACTTACGACAAAACACAACAAAGGAGGTACCCTCTTTGAAGTATACACAAAATGAAAAGATATTACAAGTAACAGAAAAAACTTTAGTTGTAGGAGTAGACATAGCGAAGGAAAGGCATGTTGGAAGAGCATTTGATTTTAGAGGAGTGGAGCTTGGCAAGAGAATAGAGTTTGAGAATAGAAAAGAAGGTATGGAAAAATTTTTGGATTGGGCAAATAAGATAATGAAAGCCAATGGCAAAGACAACATGATAGTTGGGATAGAACCTACAGGGCATTACTGGCTGTGCTTTGAGCAGTACTTAAGAGAGAATGGCATAAAAGTGGTTTTAGTGAATCCTTTTCACGTGAAGAGGAGCAAGGAGCTTGATGATAATACGCAAACAAAGAGCGATATAAAGGATCCGAAGACGATAGCGATGCTTGTGAAGGATGGAAGATACACAGAACCAAATATACCCGAGGGTATATATGCTGAGATGAGAGTAGCGATGAACATATATGAAAGGCTACAAAAACAGCTGAACGTTTTAAAAAATCAAATAATCAACTGGCTGGATATCTATTTTCCAGAGTTTTTAGAGGTATTTTCTGATTGGGAAGGCAAGGTAGCGCTATTGACCCTAAAAGAGATGCCATTGCCAAGTGATGTAATAGAAAAGGAAGTAGAAGGGATTATAGAGTACTGGCGTGACAAAGTAGATAAACGTGCGATTAGTCGCAGGAGGGCGATGGATTTAGTAGAGACTGCTAAAAGGAGTATAGGTAAAAAAGAAGGTAGAAAGCTGGCAAGACAAGAGATAAAATATTTGCTTGAAGAATATGAGCTTTTAAAGAAGCAGGTAGAAGAGATAGAAGGTGAGATGGCAGAGCTTTTGAAAGATGTGCCGAATGGTGATAGGCTGCTTGAAATAAAAGGTGTTGGTGTAAAAACAGCAGTTGGGTTTATTTCTGAGGTTGGAGATATAAGGAGGTATGAGGATGCGAGACAGATCCAGAAATTAGCTGGTCTTAATATAATTGAGAATAGTTCTGGCAAGTACAAGGGGCAGACATGTATAAGCAAAAGAGGGCGAGGGCGGCTTCGAAGTAGTTTGTTCAGGGCCATGATTACAATAGTAGCAAAGAATGAAGAATTTAAACAGCTGCACATGTATTACACAACGCGGCAGAACAATCCATTGAAGAAGAAGCAATCACTGATAGCGCTTTGCTGTAAGTTGATAAGGATATTTTATGCGATTTTGAAAAAAGGGATAAGGTATGATGGTAATAAGATGTTGAGCGATATAAAGAGAGAGACATTAGCAAGAACAGCGTAAAAGAATAAAAAGATAACTTGAGAAATCTTAGTTTAAAGTAGGAGCAATAGTTTGAGTGATTCACATCTGAAGGGGTAAAAGTTTCTTAGCTTTGCGAATGGAATAAAGTCATGTCAAGAAGCAAAGCGCCCCTTTTGGTAGGAGTTCAAATCATAGAGAATGTGTTGAGGGTAAGAAGTGAAGGAAAAAGGAATTAAATGATTTTTTATAGGTAGATTGAAAAATGAGAGCGGGTGGTCGGAGTACATCCCCCATAAGGGCGAAGACCCTGCATACGAGCATAACCGACTTCCACGCCATGGTAGATGGGACGAAGGAATTGAGGGCAAATAAGCAAAGACCCTGAGAGACATGAGAGGGTAAACGCCATGGTTATTGTGGGTAAAAACCCGCCGTAATATGGTAAAATATCTAAATTAATACAAAAAGTAGGTTGAGTTTAATCTTCGCATGGTAGAATAAAGCAATAATAGCAATATCAAGAATGATATTATTTGTTTCGATAGCGAAATTTAAAGAAATCGAGAGATATTTTGAGAAAATCAAAGATACATTGAGAGAGGGGGGAAAAATATACTCATGAATATTAAAGCACAAAATAAGAAATTTTTAAAGCTACTTTTTGTAGTGAAAAAGGTTGCTGAAGCTCTGACAAGGGGAATAAAGCACAATAGAAGAGGACGCCCAAGGAAATTTAATTTGTTTCAAATAATAGCTTGTCTGGTTTACAAAGTTAAGAAGGGGATAAAGAGTTTTAGAGAATTAGAATATCGAATAAATCAAGACACAGAGTTTAAGCAAGTAGTAGGTATAGAAGAAAGTCCGGACTATTCATATTTTGCGAAGTTGTCAAGGAAAATAGAAGAAGAATACATGCAAGATATAAGAGAGATACTAATAGCTGAAATAGAACCTGATATTGGTATAGCGATAGTAGATTCTACACCTTTGAGAAGTGCCAAAAATGATTCAGAGGCAAAAATAGGTATACATATTACAATAGGATTTTACAGGGGATACAAATTACATCTTTTGTGCACAGGTAAAGAAGAAGTAATACCACTTTTCTGGATTTTAACAGGGGCAAATGAACATGACTCAAGACAAGAAGAGCTTTTGGCAAGAAGCATGGGGCTTTGGCTGTGAGATTGTATTAGCAGATGCGGGATACGATTGTAGCAGATGGTTTAATATAGCAAATGAGCTTAAAGTTAAATTTGTTGCTGGGATAAACAAAAGAAACATGAAAGATAAAAACAATGTTAAGAATGTTTTTAGAAGAAATAACATAAGATTTTTAGAAACTGAAGAGGGCAAAAAGCTATACAAGCATAGAACAAAGATTGAAAGACTATTTAGTAAATTAAAAGGTGAATATAATCTTGAGAATGTAAGGCTCAGGGGGTTTAAGAATTATAAAAGGTATATTGATTGGATACTAATTACTTTTCTGTTTGAGCAACTTCTCAGAAAAGTAGAAGGTAAGAAGTTTTCTTTCACATATGAATGGAATCAATAACTTTTGTTTATTTTATGTATTGTTGGTAATAATTTTTATTCAACAACCTAGTATTGAAAATTAAAAAGATTCTAAATTGCAATATTAAATACAATACTTTTTTAGATGGAACTGGAAATTGAAAATTGATTTGCAAATTAGAAAATGTAAATGATAAAATTATAATAAAACCAAATCATTGATTTTCAATAAATTAGATATTTAATAGAGGTAGGTGGAATTATCTGATGATTACTATAAACAGAGAAAAGTGTGTAAACTGCTATAAGTGTATACGTGTATGTCCTGTGCAATTTGCTAATGTTATTAATGGAGAATATATTGAACCAAACAACGATTTATGCATAAAGTGTGGAAGATGTATAAAACACTGTGATCATGGGGCAAGAGGATTTATAGATGATATTTCTTTGCTTAAAGAGATATTAGCTTCTGGTGTAAAACCTATTGCAGTTGTTGCTCCTTCTGCAAGAGCAAATTTCAAAATAGGAAAACTTATAAATACTCTGAGAGAAATTGGATTTAAAGAAGTTTATGATGTTTCTTTTGGCGCAGATATAACCACTTGGGCTTATATCAGGTACATTCAACGTTTTTCCAAAAAGAGTGTTATTGCTCAACCATGTCCTGCAGTTGTAAATTACATAGAAAAGCACATGCCTCAGCTTCTTAATTACTTGATTCCTGTTCAAAGTCCAATGATGTGTGTAAGCATTTATTTGAGAAAATATTTGAAAAAAGTGAACCAATAGTTTTTATTTCTCCATGTATTGCTAAAAAAGACGAGATAGCAAGATTTCCTGATATTGTCCAGTTGAATGTAACGTATGTTTCTTTAATAGAAGAATTTGGTGATATATACAAAAAGGCAAATGATACAGGAAAATTTGATTATTTTGAAGGATATTTAGGAAAACTTTTTAGTAGACCAGGCGGATTAAAAGAAAATGTCCATGCATATTTTAAAGATGCGAAAGTAAAACAGATCGAGGGCGATATAATATTTGAGTATTTTGAAAAGGACTATTTGAATACTCCAGACAGTCAAAAACCTTTAATTGTTGACGTATTAAACTGCCATGAGGGGTGCAATAAGGGAACAGCTACCAAATTAGATATTCCTATCGATGTAATAGATTATGAATTTGATGTTATAAAGAAAAGGACGTATAATAAGCATAAAAGTAAAGTACTGTTTAGATTTTTTGATAAGAAACTTAAATTAGAAGACTTTATAACAACTTATCAAAACAAGAGTAAGTATTTAGAAAAACCTTCTGCTGCAGTGTTAGAAAATATCTATAATGAAATGCTAAAAACTACGCCAGAAAAAAGAAATTTAAATTGCTCAGCATGTGGATATGATTCTTGCGAAGAAATGGCTATTGCAATCTATTATGGATATAATAGAAAAGAAAATTGTGTAAATTACTTAAAAGATAAAGTATATCTTGAGAATGAGGAGTTATATTATAAAAATGTCCAAATTAATAAGTTATTTGACGAAATTCACAATACTCAAATTAAACTTGAAAAGTTGATAAAAGAAGTAGCACTTGCTACAGATGCTGTAGATAGGAGTATGCAAGATATAGCAGTAGGATATAGTGAAAATGCGAAAGAAATTGAGAATATATCTACCTTAGTTTCTGAACTATTGGATCAAATTAAGTTACTTGATAGTATTAGTAAAGATCTGTCTACGAAAATTGATGTTCTAAACAAAACAAACAATATCCTCCAGGATATTGGAAGTAGTATATCTCTTTACGCTTTGAATGCTTCTATTGAAGCTTCAAAAATAACTGAGTCAAAAGGCTTTTCTGTTATAGCTACAGAAATAAGAAAACTTGCAGATAGAATGAAAGTTGAAACATCTGTTGTAAAAAAAGAATTTGATACTATGATTAACTTAATGAACCAGATCCCTAATTTATCAGAAAAAATTTTAAATGCAATTGAAAGTATAAACAGTTCTTTGGTAAATGAGAGTGCACTAATTGAGGAGTTAACGGCAAAAAGTGAGGAGATTTCAGCTGAAATTTCACGGCTCAATGCATTGATTCAACAGGAAGGTATATTAGAAAAAAAGTATTCTACAGAACTTAATTTTTAAAGTTACAAAAAGTCTGAGCTTATAAATACAATAAAGACCTCATTTGGTGACATATCAAAAAAACTATAGGGGTTATGGCGCTAATTGCCGCCATTATTGCTCTTTTAATTGTGTATATTCTGTCTACTTTGACTCTCAATGAGAATAAGAAAAACATAGGGATTTTAAAAATGCTTGGATACAGGGAAGAGGAAATATTTTTAAGATAATTCTTGGTTTTAATTATGTCTATTTTTATAATATTAAATCCTTGCACACCAAACAAATGTATGGTATAATCAAATCAATAGTTAATTTTAAATCTGGAGTATGGTTTTGCAATGAGGACTCAAATTACTTTTTTTCGCCAAAAAGTTGTGCCCATAGTGAAATGGGCGGGTGGTAAAAGGCAGATAATAAAGAGTTTGCTTGAAAAGCTGCCAAGCCATTTTTCCACATATTTTGAGCCTTTTTTGGGTGGCGGAGCACTTTTGGTAGAGCTTTATAATAGAGGAATTTTAAAAAATGCTGTTGTTTCAGATATTAATCTTGAACTCATAAACCTTTACACTGCAGTTAAAAATTATCCAGATGAGGTAGTTTACTATATTAAAAATTTGGATTTTAAAAACACCGAAGACGATTACTATAAAGCAAGAGAACTTTACAATTCTATTAAGATAAAAAATCTGGATACAATTGAAAGTGAAAATTTACTCAAAGCAGTATTATTGCTTTATTTGAACAGACACTGTTACAATGGGCTTTACAGGGTGAATTCAAAGGGCGAATTCAATGTTCCTTTTGGAAGATATAAAAATCCTAAAATGCCAACCGGTAAAGAAATATTTGCCTTTTCAGAAATGCTACAATCTGTTGAAATTTTACATGCAGACTTTGAAGAAGTGGTGAAGAAAGCTTCTGAGTTTGATTTTGTATATTTCGATCCTCCATACATGCCTGTGTCCAAAACAGCTAATTTTACTGACTACACAGTTGCAGGTTTTACAAAAGAGGAACAGGTAAGGCTGAAAAATGTTTGTGATAACCTGAGCAAAAAGGGTTGTTTTGTTATGATAAGCAACTCAGATTCAGAATTTATAAGAGATCTTTATGAAAGTTACAACCTTGAGGTAATAGAAGCAAAAAGGCTTATTAATTCAAGTGCAGGAAAGAGAACAGGTCATAAAGAAGTTATTATAACTAATTATTGAAAAGAAGGTGTTATTGTGTCACCCGGTGGAAGAGGTACTCGAACAGGGAAGGTTCATGAAAAATTAATTCAACAAGCATTGTTAGAAAATTACCCTGGTGCGTTTAAGGAACAAGTTGTGGTTGGCAATGATCTCTTTGGGAATAAGTATAAAGCTGATTTTGTTTTAAATGATGAGATAATTATAAGTGCTAAATGGCAGCAAACACGCGGGACAGCAGAGCAAAAAATAGTTTATGAGATAATCACCTTGGTTAAAATTTTAAAGGAAAATCCAAAGTATAAAAAAGCTTATATTATAATTAGTGGAACAGGATATACTAAGAAAGCAAAAGATTTTTATTTAAATCAAAAACATGTTGAGTATATAAAAGAGGGAAACTTGGTAGAAATAATATCTTTTGAAGATTTTGTCAAAAGATCAAATTTAAAATTGCTGTAAAACTAGAGAGATATTAAAAAACTCAAAAGGGCTAAGTGCAAATCTGTCATTAGCCCTTTTCCATTTTAACTTGTGCTTCATACCAATCAACAAACTGCTTAGCTGTTCTTGCTGAACGGCCGTTGTAGTTCATTTCCCACTGCAGAGCAAGCCTGTGAAGCTTTTCTGTAATCTCAATTCCCCTTTTCTTTGCAATTTCATCAACAATTGCAAGGTATTCTTGCTGGGTTGGGGGCGGGTATGTGATCATTATTCCAAACCTGTCAGCAAGAGAAAGTTTTTCTTCTAAAGTATCTTTAACATGTACTTCATCATCAGAAAAATTGCTTCTGTCGCTAAACCTTTCTTTTACAAGATGTCTTCTATTTGAGGTTGCATATATAACAACGTTTTGAGGCATTGCCTCTAAAGACCCTTCTAAAATGGCTTTTAGTTTGGTATAATTTTCCTCAATGTCTTCAAAAGACAAATCGTCTACAAAGATTATAAACTTAAGCGGGACATCTCTTAAGATTCTTATTAATTTTGGAAAAGTGTAAGGCTGGTCTTTGAACACCTCAACAACTCTCAAACCCATGTGAGAAAACTCGTTCAAAAGCGCCTTTACAGTTGACGACTTTCCAGTTCCTCTGCTGCCATAAAGCAGGATGTTGTTGACTCTTTGGCCATTTAAAAACGCCAAAGTATTTTCAACAACAATCTTTTTCTGCCTTTCAATATTTACAAGGCTATCTAATCTTATTGGGTCTAAATTTTCAATGCCAATGAGTTTCTCGCCATCCCATGAAAAACCTTTGTATTTTGCAAAGATTCCAAAGCCATTTTGCTTGTGGAATTCTACAAGCTCCTCAATTAAACTGCTCCAAGGAGTTGTGTTTAAGAATTTTCCAATGAGATTTTTTGTAAAATTATCAACGGCAGTAGGCAAAAAAGCAATTGTACCTTTAAACTCTAAAAAACTTTCAGCTAAAAAGTTTGGTAAGGCAGTAGAATCTTTTAAATAATCTTTTATCTCTTTTGCAGAAAAGTTTGATATAAACTCAAGGCAGTCTAAATCACAAGCTGCAGCTTTTTTAAGACTCTCATTTATTGCTATATTGTTAACACTTTTTGCTGCTAATTTCGTAAAAGTATTTTCGCTAAAGAGAATTTTCTCAATAATGTATTCCTTTAAACTACAGCCCTTTCCAGCTTCTAAAAGATTGTAATAAACTGTGCTATAAAGATTTACAATTCTTGCAAGATCCTGATTTCCATCGTCAATGAAGAGGACAAGATTGTACAGCTTTTTAAAAACGCTATCATAAAGAAGGTTTCGATAGACTTTTAAGTTTTCAAAACACAGTCTGTAGAGCTTTATTTTCTCATTCATTGCTGACATATCTCCTTTGTGCTGAAATTAAATCTTTTGTAATAAAAGTTTAAATCAACTATTCTCTTTAGCTCTATATTTATTTTAGAACAACTAATGTCTTTTTGAAAGATTTTTCTTGAGTTGAGTTAATAATAATTTGGTATCCATAATATTGATGAAATAACTTGAATTTGATATAATATAAACAAATGAAATGGAAAAAGGAGTTGAAGATGGTTGATTAGAAAAAAGAGTAGGAGAAATTTTTTAGTAATGGCTCTTATATCTTTGAGTTTAATTTTGTTTTCTAATGTTTTAGCATCCGATATTTGGACAGAATGTGGCAAAAAAATAAAGAAAATTGAGCAGTCAAAAGATGGCAGAATAGTAGCAGTTGTAAACGGCGAAAAGATTTATAAAAAGGATTTAGAGATTGCGTATGCGTTAGAAGGAGCAAGCTATTTATATAAGAAAGAATTTTATCAAAAGCTTTCAAAGGAAGAAAAGATAAATTCAATAAAACCACCTGTACAAAAGACAAAAAAAGAAGTTTTAAATGAGATGATAGAAAATCTCCTTTTGCTTCAGGCTGCTAAAAAGGAAGGATATTTTATATCAGAGAAAGAAGCAAGAGACTACTATGAAAAAACAATGAAAACAATGCAGGATGTAATAAGTGGGAAAGTTTTAGGTAATGTGGAAAGTGCAAAGATTACAAATGATATGATTGAAAAGCTCGTCAAAGGATGGGGAATAACAAGAGAGGAGTACGATAAAAAAACTATTGAGCAAACGAGAAATATGCTTTCAATTCAGAAACTTTTGGATGCGAAATTTAAACAGTTCAAGGCTAAATCTAAGGATTTGGTAATTGGAGATTTCAGAAAGGAGTATATAAATTCATTGAAGAAAAAAGCTAAAATAACAATATACGAAAAGAATATTTAAAAATGGAGTTTATATAGAACAAGGCCACAGGCTTGCAAAAACCTGTGGTTTATATTTTTATATAGGTTGTTGAATAAAAATTATTACCAACAATACATAAAATGAACAAAAGTTATTGATTCCATTCATATGCGAAAGAAAACTTCTTACCTTCTACTTTTCTGAGAAGTTGCTCAAAGGGTCTGTAAATAATTTTGTGTATTTAAATTGAACCATCCCTCTTGGTAAGAAATCATTCAAGATAATCCTGTCTACCTTCTATTTTTTAGTATTACCATTTTAAAAATTTTTATGCATAAATTTTTTAAAAGCTGGACAAAATTTGATACTGGGATATATTGCTCTGATTTTTCTGGTTCTAATTTGTTTTAGATTGCTTCCATGGAAGCAATCTAAAAGCGAACTGAAGTTTGTTGTTAATTTATATATCCACTTAAACGTTCTGGATACATTATCAAAAGCTGATTTAATATTATATCCCAATTTCTGTATCTTTGCGTCCACTTTCTTACAACATTTTTTGTTGCAAGATAAAGCATCTTCTCTAACGCTGTATCGTTTGGAAATACTGATTTTTCTTTTGTCACTTTTCTAAATTGTCTATGAACTCCTTCTATGATGTTTGTTGTATAAATTATCTTCCTTATCTCTGGGGGAAACTTAAAAAACGAAGTCAGTAGCTCCCAATTGCTTTCCCAACTCCTGAACGCATAAGGATACTGTTTCCCCCATTTTTCTTTTACCTGATAAAAATTTTCCAGTGTTTCTTCTTCATTAGTTGCCTGATATACTTTTTTAAAATCCTTTGAAAATTCTTTTATATGCTTGTATGAAACATATTTGAATGAATTGACTTGACTGATGAATAATACACCTTTGAATATCGCTTTTTGGGAACACTGCTTCTATTGCCTCTTTTAAACCAGTAAGGCCATCAACACAAAACAGTAATACCTCTTCTACTCCTCTTGTTTTCAGGTCATTCAAAACACCCAACCAGAATTTAGAGCTTTCACTTTCTCCAATCCATATCCCTAAAACATCCTTATATCCCTCAATGTTAATTCCTAAAACAACGTAAGCAGCTTTGTTTACAATCCTGCCTTCATCTTTTATCTTGTAATGAATTGCATCCATAAAGATAAACGGATATATCTTTTCTAACGGTCTGTTTTGCCATTCTCTTATCTCTGGTATTATTTTTTCTGTAATTTTGCTTACCATCTCAGCAGATACTTCAATACCATAAATATCTTTAATTTGCTCATGAATGTCTCGTGTTGCTATTGCTCTGGAATATAAAGCTATTATTTTATCTTCAATTTCAGAGATATCTCTTTTATATTTGGGAATTATCTTGGGTTCAAATTCGCCTTCTCTGTCTCTTGGTATATCAATTTCCATCTCTCCAAATTTTGTTTTTACAGTCTTCTGAGTATATCCGTTTCGAGAGTTAGTAGTTTGTTTGTTTTTAACATCATACTTTTCATAACCCAGAGTTTCTTCAATCTCTGCTTCTAAAAAACTTTGAAGTACATCCTTAAACAAGTCTTTTAAGCTTTCGCAAATATCACCCACACTCTGAATATTGTTTTTTCTTATAAACTCTAAGAGCTGCTCTTTTGTTAAAACATTTTCCATAACAAAAAACCTCCTTCTTGGATATTTTTGTTTATATTCTGATTCTTACCAAGAAGGAGGTCTTTATACTTTACACAAAATTATTTATAGTCTCTGCTCAAACAGAAAAGTAATTAGTATCCAATCAATATACCTTTTATAATTCTTAAATCCCCTGAGCCTTACATTCTCAAGATTATATTCACCTTTTAATTTACTAAATAGTCTTTCAATCTTTGTTCTATGCTTGTATAGCTTTTTGCCCTCTTCAGTTTCTAAAAATCTTATGTTATTTCTTCTAAAAACATTCTTAACATTGTTTTTATTTTTCATGTTTCTTTTGTTTATCCCAGCAACAAATTTAACTTTAAGCTCATTTGCTATATTAAACCATCTGCTACAATCGTATCCCGCATCTGCTAATACAATCTCACAGCCAAAGCCCCATGCTTCTTGCCAAAAGCTCTTCTTGTCTTGAGTCATGTTCATTTGCCCCTGTTAAAATCCAGAAAAGTGGTATTACTTCTTCTTTACCTGTACACAAAAGATGTAATTTGTATCCCCTGTAAAATCATATTGTAATATGTATACCTATTTTTGCTTCTGAATCATTTTTGGCACTTCTCAAAGGTGTAGAATCTACTATCGCTATACCAATATCAGGTTCTATTTCAGCTATTAGTATCTCTCTTATATCTTGCATGTATTCTTCTTCTATTTTCCTTGACAACTTTGCAAAATATGAATAGTCCGGACTTTCTTCCATACCTATTGCTCTTTTAAACTCTGTGTCTTGATTTATTCGATATTCTAATTCTCTAAAACTCTTTATCCCCTTCTTAACTTTGTAAACCAGACAAGCTATTATTTGAAACAAATTAAATTTCCTTGGGCGTCCTCTTCTATTGTGCTTTATTCCCCTTGTCAGAGCTTCAGCAACCTTTTTCACTACAAAAAGTAGCTTTAAAAATTTCTTATTTTGTGCTTTAATATTCATGAGTATATCTTTTCCCCCTTGTGTTTTGTTGTGGTTTTCTCTTAAATTAAATTATAACACAAGGGGCTTTTTTTTCATTTGTTACTATGTTTACTTTATATGGTTATTTCTTTTATTCAACAACCTCTTTTTATAAATTCGCGTAAAATTTTTATTTACCTCACATGACCAATAAGTCATAATAATCTTGAGGTGAGGTTTATGCCCAAGCAAACATTTTTGAACCTTCCAGAAGAAAAAAGAAATTTTATAACAGATACATTAATAAAACATTTTTCACAAAAACCTTATCATGAGGTTGATATATCAGATATTGCTAAAGAGTGCAATGTTGCAAAGGGGAGCATGTATCAGTATTTTGAAAACAAAAAAGAGATGTATTTTTACTCTCTTCAGGTTTCCTATGATAGGTTTTTGAAACTGCTCGAAAAGTTAGACATGATACATATAAATATCTTTGACTATTACGAAAACTCGCTTGAAGGCATATGGCTTGCAATGAAAGAATTGAGAAACGAGTACATGCTTCTTGAGAGAGCATTTTTTTCGCATGATTCACCTTTTAAGCAGGAGATAAATGAAAAGTTTTTGAAACAGTCGAGAGAATTTCTTATTGAACTCATCAGGTATAATCAAGAAAAGGGTTTTATAAGAGAGGATATAGACCCACTATTGATTGGAATTTTCTTAGAAGGTGCAAGCTTTTACATGAAAAAGTTTATAATAGAACAGGCTCTGATTAAAACATCAACAACACTTGATCTTGATATAAGTTATTTTAAAGATGCTCTTTCTCAATTTATAAAACTTTTGAAAGAAGGAATAGCGAAAAAATGAATATTGAGGTATGACTTGACGGTCATATGACCAATGAGTCATAATATAGTATATCAAGATTAAAATTTAAGGAGATGTAGACTGTGTTTGTCAAGGTTGAGAATCTTTCGAAAATCTACAAGATGGGTAAGAATGAAATCAGGGCACTCAATGAAGTAAGTTTTGAGCTTGAAAAAGGGAAAATTTACACGGTTATAGGTCCTTCTGGGTCAGGTAAAACCACGCTTTTTAACATCCTTGGTGGGCTTGACAGGGCAGATAAAGGCAGAGTTTTTGTTGATGGCAAAGAGATAACTGCAATGGACCAAAAAAGGTTATCTGATTTCCGCCGTGACTATGTTGGATTTGTTTTTCAATTTTTTAACCTCATAAACGGACTTACGGTATATGAAAATGTGCTCTCAAGTGCACATCTTAGCAAAAAATCCCTTGGATGTTGACATGGTATTAAAAATGGTGGATGTGTTTTCTGAAAAGGACAAATTTCCGTTTGAACTGTCTGGCGGACAGCAGCAAAGGGTGGCAATTGCAAGAGCAGTTGTTAAAAACCCTGCATTGATTTTGTGTGATGAGCCAACAGGTGCGCTTGACTATGACAGCAGCAAACTTGTGTTAAAACTTTTAGAAGATGTAAATCAGAAGTTTGGCACAACCATTTTGATAATTACACACAACCTTGCAATTTCTAAAATGGCAGATGTTACGTTGAGATTAAGGTCAGGCAGGCTTGTTGAATTTTCTGAAAATCCTCACAAGATCTCTGCTCAAGAGGTGACATGGTAATGGTAATCAAAAAAATTCCCATGCGAATAATGAAAAGAGAGTTTTTGCAATTCTTTTCTATAATAATGCTTGTTACACTTGCCACAATGACATATACACTCTTTGCTGTGTCAATGGAAGACATAGATATAAATTATAAGATGTTTAAAAAAGACTTCATCCAGGAAGATGGGTATTTTATAACATCACAAAAGATAGATGAGAAGCTTTTGAAAGAAAAGTTTGGTGTTGAACTTGAAGAGAGACTTTTTTATGAAATTCAGCAAGATGGGGTTACTTTAAGAGTATTTTCAATTTCAAATAAAATAAACAAACCATATGTAGAAGCGGGTAAAATGCCAAGGCAAGGCGAAGTTCTGCTTGACCCAAGCTTTTTTAAAACCCAGCAGTATCACACCTACGATGAAATAGTCATTTCAGGAAAGAAATTCAGAGTAAGTGGAGTAGGGTATCTTCCTGATTACATTTACATTATCAAAAATGACCAAGACCTTCTCCCAGACCCCAAACACTTTGGTGTTGTGTTGATGCTAAAAAGCGAGATGCAAAAACTATTTCCTGTGGTTCCTGTTCATTACTATAGCTATAAAGGAAAAGTTAACAATATTGAAAATTTCAAAAGCTTTATAAATTCTAATTGGAGACTTTTAAAGTTTGTTGAAAGAGACCAAAATCCAAGAATAATATACACAGAGATGAAACTTGAAAATGCAAAGAGAATGACATTGCCACTCAGTCTTTTTATAATTCTTGTATCCTCATTTATACTTTTTATTGTCATGCGAAGGGTAATAAACACTATGCATGCGGAAATTGGCACACTTTATTCCATGGGTTATACTCAGGAAGATGTGGTCAAAGTTTTCATGAGATTTCCACTTTATATTTGGTTTTTTGGTTCTGTTGCTGGCGTTTTGATAGGATTTTTTGAGGCATCTTCGTTTGCCCAGTTTTACAGGTCATACTTTACCTTACCAAAGATAAAAACAGTTTTACCTTGGCAGCATATATTTGTTGCAATGGTGCTACCAGCCATATTTATGTTTCTTTCAGGGTACCTTGCTCTTAAAAACTTTTTCAAGCTGACAATTGTAGAGATGCTTCATGGAATTGACGAAATAAAATTTGGCAAGCTTCCTACAATAAAGTTTTTTGATAGATTTGAATTTTAAACAAGGATTATGCTCAAATATGGCTGGAGACATATAGGAAGAGAGGTTATTTTGGCAGTTGGCATTATCTTTTCAACAATCCTTATGATGTATGGGATGACGGCAAAAGATTCAATCGTTGTTGCAATTGAAAGAACATATGAGAAGAATTTTAGGTACAATTATCTTTATTCTTTGAATTCTGTGTCCACACACCCTGAGATTAAACTCCAAAGCGCAGCTGAGCCATACAACCTTTTGTCTTTTGACATTGAAGGGACAAAGCTGAGTATTATGATTTACGGTGTGAAAAGTCACTCAAACATGATAAAGCTCTATGATGATAAAGGGAATGAAATCTCTGTGTCAAGTGAACTTATCATAACCAAACCTCTTGCAAGCAAACTCGGTATTGGCGAAGGAGATGAGATTAAACTAAAGAATGAATTTACAGGCAAAGAATATACTTTAAAAGTAAAAAAAGTAGCTAACCTTCCAGTCGGAAACAATGGGTACATGGAACTTGAAAGTTTTAATAAGCTTTTTGGATATAGAAATGGAGAGTATATTGGGATATTCTCAAAAGAGAAGATGGATATTCCTGAGAACTTGTTTTTTGAGAGTTATACTAAATCTGAGCTTATAAATACAATAAAGGCCTCAGCTGACGACCTTTCAAAGACTATTGGAGTTATAGCGCTAATTGCCGCTATTCTTGCGCTTTTAATTGTGTATGTTCTGTCTACTTTAACTCTCAATGAAAATAAGAAAAACATAGGGATTTTAAAAATGCTTGGATACAAGGAAGGAAATATTTTTAAGATGATTCTTGGCTTTAATTATGTTTCCTTAGTAACAGGGTTCATTATAGGTGTGCCTCTTTCTAAATTGACAATGGATAGTCTTATAAGTAGAGCCACAAAAAATATCGATTTTGCTATGAGCATTGATTTGAGCGTAAATAGCATTTTATCAACATTTGCAGTGTTAACTGTAGTGTTCCTGCTTTCAAGACTTTTGGCAAGACAAAAAATAGCAAAGGTAATGCCTGTTGAGATATTAAGACAGCAGGTTGATTAAAGTCAAAAGGGCTGACTCAAAAGAGAAAAGCGCAGCCCTTTTTGCTATCTCTTCGTATGTATATCCAGAGTATTTCAAAATTAGCAGCTCTCTTTGTTCCTCAGGCAGTTTTTCAAGTGTCATTTTGACCTGAAGTATTTCAATGTCATCTTGTGGGGTTTGAGAGCAAAGCAGGTATTTTTCTCCCATAGAAATTCTCTTTTGCGATTTTAAGTAGTTTATTGCAAAGTTTTTTGCAACAGTAATAAGCCATCCTTGGATATTATCCTCGCGAGGGGGATTTTTAATGAGCTTGTAAAAAACTTCTTGTGCAATGTCTTCTGCCTCTCTTTGAAGTCTTCAACATGAATGTCAAGTAATTTAGCACCTTTTGATAGTATTTAGAGTTAAATCTGCTCCCAAATCCAGCGACCCAAAACCCCCTTTGTTTTTCGCTTTCTAATATTATAAACAATTTAAAAACAGGATTTGTGACATGTTTTAAAATAGTATTAAGAGATTTTTTAAAATTTCTGCATGCTAGTTTAGGGTGTATTTGGTATACTGCAAACTAAATCAGGATAAAAATATTAGGAGAATTTTTGTAAAAGGAGGCGAGATAATTGTGAAGATAAGCAAATCCATAAAAGAAGCAATATTAAATGGAGCAAAAATTGTCAAGGAACATTTCAGTGGGGAAGATGTTTATAGTGCTTTGCCCGAATCAGACAGGTTTGAAATTGAGTTTTGCATAGAAATAGAAAAAAGTGGTTATTTCAATCTATATTTGAATTATAAAATAGAAAAGTACACAAAAGCTGTCTATCTTGTAGATATAGATGGATTATGTCATGGCGATATTAGATTGCATACTGAATTGGATGAAGTTTCAAAA